>JGI10211J34971_10000604_pt1 | contig 29611 bp, 32 predicted proteins | sample Etolagsediment_FD_34971 | JGI IMG/M metagenome (IMG submission 34971)
GTCATGGCGTGCCTGCTCGACCGCTTCGAAGTCGCTTTTACCGAGACAGATCAGCCCCAGATAGGTACGGATGAGATCGATGTTGGGAATACCGTGGCGCTCGACGATGGAGCGCGAGGTTCTAGACAATGAGGTCAGCTTGTTGAGACACTGCCCGACTATGGCTTGACCGCAGTGGGGTGTGATAATCTCCGCCTTGGATTGATCGAGCTTGAAAGTGCGCATGGCCATGGTAAAAAGTCACTGTCTGGGTGAATGCAAAACAGCCCCTATTTTACCGCTGCAGGCCCCGTGGTGGTTACAGGCTTTGCGGCGGTTTTTTGGGATTTGATGTCACGGAATCAGGACAGAAGCAAAGGTCGTACTTTAACGAGCGCAATGAAATAGCAAGGTGGCAGCGAATGCCTAACCCTGCGTTCGAGCGGACCTGCGCGAAAATCCACGCAGACCGCTCAACTCCACGTTAGCCAAACAGAATCTTGGAGGAACAAGTGAATAGTGAAAATGAAAATGGACAAGTGGCAATTCTGATTGATTTTGAGAACCTTGTCCGTGGCGCCAGCAATCAAGAAACTATTGATTGCGAGTTGATTTTCAAGCTTGCTGAAGAGTATGGCAGAGTGCTAATGGCTAATGCCTATGCAGACTGGAGAATGAAGGATGTCAACCAATACCAGACAGACTTGTATCGCTTAGGAATTGAGTTGGTACATGTTTTTGGGAAATATGGCGGCGATGTTTTTAAGAACGCCGTTGATGTAAAAATAGCCGTTGATGCTATTAGTGCAACTTCTTCGCTGCCGCACATAAATGTTTTTGTAATTGTTTCTGGCGATAGAGATTTTATTCCTGTTATAAAAGCGCTTCGAAGACAAGGTAAAACAGTAATAGGCGTTTCCCCCGCCATGGCAACTAGTGACGATTTTGCAGCATTATGTGATCGATTTATTCAGTACGAGTCGCTAGTCGCCACTTACGAAAATCAAAAAACTCAAAGAAATCAAATGCCGGAAAGCGAGCGTCTTGCAGATGTCAGAAGAGTGCTTCAAGAAATTATGAGTGAAAACCCAAATGGAATTAAGGGCGCTTTAATTAAGCCAGGGATTCGCCAGAAGTTATCGCCAACCTTTGATGAAAGTGCTTTTGGCTTTGCAAAGCTTATCGATCTTCTTCGGTACTTAAGTGATGTTGTAAGAATTGATGTGCCAGAAAGAGGTGGAGATATAACTGTTTTTCCAGCCTCCTCTGAAGTAAAAGATCGCGATTCGAAACCCTTAAGTAACTCATTCTATAAAATAAAATCAGCAGCTAATTTGAGCTTATATAGATATGAGCAGAATTGTGAAAAGAGACGCCATATTCTTAGCATGCTGTTCAACATCATGGCTGGAAAGGGTGTTTTCTCTTTGTTAGACGTTGAGCGAGAAGCACTAGAACAAGAGAGCAAGTCAGGAATACCTCTTACAGTAACAATTCTTTCTGGATATTGGTCGATATTATATCAAAATCGAGGATTTGTTTTCGAACCAAATCAGGACAATATGATACACCGCGAACGACTGTGCCGATTAAAAGAAAATATTAACTCCTCTGAATCGCTTATTAGGGTTTACGAAAATGCAATAACCTATAAAGTTATGGCGGCAATGCAGAGTGAAAGATCTCTGCTTCCTGAAGAACTGTGTGAGATATTAGGTTTATCGAAGGAAGATTCAGATAACCTAGATTGTTGCATGCAACTTATGCATGAAAGCAAACATATGTTAGATAACCAGATGCCTGAATCAGTGACTTGATCATCCGACAGCAGCGCCGCTGCGCAAAATTCGGAAGCGCTCATTAAAAATAGGGGTTCATCTAGACCTAGTTCCGTGACTTCAAACCCCAAAAAACCGCTAAAAAGCCCGTAACGACGGGGCCTGCAGCGGTAAAACAGATGCTGTTTTGCATTCACCCAGACAGTAACTTTACCGATGTGGGGTAGCGAAAGCCGCACCGCTTTGGGTCGAGCATCGTCTCCGATGTCTCTGCCCTAGTGACGGCGTGGTGCGGAAGTTACAACGAGATGGAATAGAAGTGAACTACGCGTGATTTGGTCGGAGCGGGGAGATTCGAACTCCCGACCCCCACAACCCCATTGTGGTGCGCTACCAGGCTGCGCTACGCTCCGAATCAAGGCGCGCATGGTACCGGAAGTGTGGAGAAAAACCAAGCACGATCGGTTGGGTACTCCCTCATAACTGCTATCTGCTAAACTCCGCCCCCTTCTTTCATTGGTGACACAGGCCTAATCGGTGATGAATATCGCAGTTGAGATCGCAACTGAGCTGCAGGTGCAGCCGCAGCAGGTGGAGGCGGCTATCGCGCTGCTCGACGAGGGGGCGACCGTCCCCTTTATCGCCCGCTACCGTAAAGAGGTGACCGGTTCACTCGATGATACGCAGCTGCGGCAGTTGGAGGAGCGTCTTGGCTATCTGCGTGAGTTGGTGGCACGGCGGGCGGTGGTCTTAGCGGCGATCGATGAGCAGGGGAAGTTGACGCCGGCTCTGCAAGCGGCGATTGAGGCGGCAGATACTAAGACGCGTCTTGAGGATCTCTATCGCCCCTATATGAAAAAGCGCCGCACAAAGGCGCAGATAGCGCGCGAGGCGGGGTTAGCGCCGCTTGCGGAGGGGCTGTTGAGCGATCCGACGCAGATGCCAACCGCGCTCGCTGCTACCTTTGTTGATGCTGATAAGGGGGTGGCCGATAGTGCCGCCGCGCTTGATGGTGCGCGCCAGATCTTGATGGAGCAGTTTGCCGAAGATGCCGATCTGGTTGGTAAGCTGCGTGAACATCTGTGGCAATCTGCCGATCTGGTCTCGACCCTCGTTGAGGGGAAGGGGGAGGAGGGGGCGAAGTTTGCCGACTACTTCGATTTTCGTGAGCCGCTGCGGCAGCTACCGTCACACCGCGCATTGGCGCTCTATCGCGGGAGCAAGGAGGGGATCTTAACCCTCTCACTGGAGCTGCCAGCCGATGCGGTGGTGGCAAGTAGCAGCGATCCGCGCGAGGCGGAGCGTATCATCGCCGCTCACTACCGGCTCCAAGATCAGGGGCGCGCTGCCGATCGCTGGTTACTCGATACCGTGCGGTGGGCGTGGCGGGTCAAGATTCAGACCCATCTGGATACCGATCTGAAGGGGCAGCGGCGGGAGGTGGCTGAGGATGAGGCGATTCGTGTGTTTGCCGATAACCTCAAGGATCTGCTGCTGGCAGCGCCGGCCGGTCAGCGCCCCACTATGGGGATCGATCCGGGGCTACGTACCGGTATTAAGGTGGCGCTGGTTGATGGCACCGGTAAACTGCTGGAGACGGCGACCCTCTATCCGCATGTGCCGAAGAATCAGTGGTCGCAGAGTATCGCGGCGTTAGCAGCACTCGCTGCGAAGTATCAGATTGAGCTGGTGGCGATTGGTAATGGTACCGCCTCGCGTGAGACTGACCGCCTTGTTGCGGAGCTGATGGCGCGCCATCCTGAGCTGCGTTTGACTCGGGTGCTGGTGAGTGAGGCGGGGGCGTCGGTCTACTCCGCTTCGGCACTCGCTGCTGAGGAGTTCCCCGATCTGGATGTGTCGCTGCGCGGGGCGGTTTCGATTGCCCGGCGGCTGCAAGATCCGTTAGCGGAGCTGGTGAAGATTGAGCCAAAATCGATCGGGGTGGGGCAGTATCAGCACGATGTGAGCCAGTTGAAGCTGGCACGGATGCTCGGCGCGGTGGTGGAGGATTGTGTGAATGCGGTGGGGGTCGATCTCAATACCGCTTCTGCGCCGCTGCTAGCGCAAGTGGCTGGCCTCACCCCGGGCTTAGCATCAAATATCGTGGCGCATCGGGATGCGCATGGGCCGTTTCAGGATCGGCAGCAGCTCTTGGCGGTGACTCGGTTAGGGCCAAAGGCGTTTGAGCAGGCGGCCGGTTTTCTGCGTATCTTAGATGGACACAATCCGCTCGATGGCTCGGCGGTCCATCCTGAGGCCTATCCGGTGGTGCAGCGGATTAGTGATGTGACTGGCCGACCGGTGGCGAGTCTGATCGGTAATAGTGAGTTTCTGCGCACGTTAGTGCCGGCAAACTTTACGGATGCGCAGTTTGGTGAGCCGACGGTACGCGACATTCTGCATGAGTTGGAGAAGCCGGGGCGCGATCCGCGACCGGCGTTCCGTACCGCGACCTTCAAGGAGGGGGTGGAGCAGTTGAGCGATCTGAAGCCGGGGATGGTGCTAGAGGGGAGTGTCACCAATGTCACGCAGTTTGGGGCGTTTGTTGATCTGGGTGTGCATCAGGATGGGTTGGTGCATATCTCAGCGCTCGCTGATCGCTTTGTGAAGGATCCGCGTGAGGTGGTCAAAACTGGCGATGTGGTGAAGGTGAAGGTGATGAGTGTCGATCTGCTGCGCAAGCGGATTGGCTTGACGATGCGGTTGCACGATCCGCTGCCGGAGGCCGATAGTGGCTCAGATGGGGCGAAGGGGGGGCGCGCGCGTTCAGAGCGGGGCGATCCGCGAGTTGGGCAGCGGGCTGGAACCGGTCGGCGGGGTGCGGCGGCGGGCGAGCGGCGGGGGGCGGCTGGGGTGGCGTCGGGCGCACCGAACAATAGCGCGATGGCGGATGCGTTGGCGCAGTTGAAGCGGGGGCGTTGAGCGCTACGGTTGCAACGCTATCGTTGAAACAGCGCGGTTGAGACAGTACGTTTGAGGGGTGTGATGGCGACAGCCGATTGGGGCGGGGTGTGGTTAAATCGATTAGCGGCGTTAAATCGCTACTTCTGTCGTCGTCTGCATCGGCTCTCGGCCGATACGCGTCTACCGCTGCCGGCGAGTGGGCCGGCGCTAGTGGTGGCGAACCACCTCTCCGGTCTCGATCCGCTGCTGCTGATTGCCGCTAGCGATCGGCCGCTCCGTTTTCTGATCGCCGAGGAGCAGTATCAGCGACCGCTCCTGCACTGGCTGTTTCGGGCGGTCGGGGCGATTCCGGTGGCGCGTACTGGACGACCGGAGCGGGCGTTTCGGGAGGCGCTGCGGGCACTCGCTGCTGGTGAGGTGGTGGCGCTCTTTCCAGAGGGGGGGATCGCCCTACCGGATGCGCCGCCGCGACCGCTCAAACGCGGCTTCTGCCGCTTAGCGCAGATCGCAGCGGCGCCCGTCTGTGCGGTGCATATTCGGGGGGTCGGGGCGCCGGGTGCGGTGGTGGCGGCGGTGTGGCGGCCGAGTCGGGTGGTGCTGCAACCGCAGCCGCTGCTGCGCTGTCATGAGTTGAGTGAGGCGGCGTGTTTAGCGCAGGTGAGCGCGGCGTTAGCTGGAGGGGCAGATAGCGCCTGATCTTTAGATGTAAGATGGCGCTCTACATAGGCAATCGCGGTAACGAGTGAGCGGAGGGGTAATGCAAAACTGGTTTATGGTGACGCTGGTCGGTCGGGATCAGCCGGGGATTGTGGCACAGGTGACCGCGGCGCTGTTTGCTGCCGGTGGTCATCTCGGCGAGGCGTCGATGCTGCGGTTAGGCGGCAACTTTACCATCATGATGATGGTGCAGTTACCGGCTGATGGGGAGCGGTTACGACAGACCTTAACGGCGGTCGCCGAGCAGTTGCAGTTGCGGCTCCATATCGATCCGATTGAGGGGGCGCTGCATCAACATCTCCAGCCCGATGTGCAGATTCGGGTGCATAGTGCGGATCGAGCCGGGATTGTGGCGCAGGTAACGGCTGCCTTTGCTGAGGCGGGGCTGCATATTCTCGATCTCACCTCCGATGTCGCCGGTAGTCGTGATAAGCCCTTCTATATCATGCAGATTGAGGGGTATGCCGAGCGCGGTATGGAGCCGCTGCAGGCAGCGTTAGCGCCGCTGTTAGCGGCCGGTATTGAGGTGCGGTTAGAGCCGCTCGATACCCTGATCGGTTAGGGTGAGCGTAGGGTTATGGCGATACTTGAGATTTTGACCTATCCAGATGAACGGCTCAAACAGGTGTCCGAGCCGGTGACGCAGTTTGATCAGGCACTTGCAGACTTTTTAGTCGATCTGACCGAGACGATGGAGGCGGGGCCGGGCGGCGTCGGTATCGCGGCGCCCCAAGTGGGGTGCTGGCAGCGGATTGTGATTATCGACTGTTCACGCACCCGTAAACCGGTACCTAACCACGGTCGTCAGATCCTGATCAATCCGGAGCTAACCCACTGGGAGGGGATGGCGGTAGGGCGTGAGGGGTGTATGTCGGTACCCGACTACACCGGCAATGTGATTCGGGCAACCGCGGTGACGGTGCAGGCGCAAGATCGCTGGGGCGAACCCTTTAAGCTCGATTGCGAGGGGTATGAGGCGCGGGCGCTGCAGCATGAGCTCGATCATCTCGATGGGATGCTATTTCTCGATCGGGTCGTTAGCCGCCGTAGCGATCTGTTTCGGCGTAAGGTCTACCGCTGACTGTTGATCGACCACACCGCCGCTTCGACGCGACTCTTCAGTTTCAACTTACGCAGTAGATGTTTGACATGCACCTTCACGGTACCGACCGAGAGATCGAGTTCGCGGGCGATCCCTTTGTTACTCATCCCCTGCGCAATCAGCGCTAAGATCTCATGCTCCCGCGGCGTTAATCCCGCCTCATCGGGGCGCTGCGGCCGCGGTTCGTCACGCAGTGCGCGGGCGAGTAGTTCGGTGAGGCGCTCACTGATCACCAACTGCCCCTGAGTGGCCCGCTGCAGGCTATCTAGCATCGCTTCCGGTTCCATATCTTTGAGCAGGTAACCATCAGCACCGGCCCGGATCGCGGCGATCACATCCTCGTCGCTATCGGAGACGGTGAGCATGATAACGCGCGCGTCGCACTCACTAGCACGCAGCCGCTGCAGGGTGGCGATACCGTCGAGATCGCGCATATTGAGATCGAGCAGAATCAGGTCGGGCTGTAGGCGGGCGGCTAGCGCTAGACCATCACGCCCATTGGCTGCCTCGCCAATCAGTTGGAGGGTCGGTGCTAGGGTGAGCAGATCGGCGACCCCTTTGCGAAACAGCGGGTGGTCGTCGATGATCATGAGCGTCGTTGTTTCGGACATCAGGGGCTCGTTATTGAGTGGTTGGCGGATTGTAGCGTACGCGGTAGGAAGCGGAGTGTCACCCCAGTCCCCCCTTCGGCATGCGCTTCGATCTGAAGTTGGCCATTGAGGCTGGCACTGCGCTCGCGCATGATGTTGAGTCCGTAGTGACCACTCGGATCGGCAGGTGGTCGAAAACCGATACCGTTGTCGGTGATGGTGATGAGGATACCGGTTGGATGGTGTAACGCAAGCGCTACCCGTGCGCTACTGGCGTTAGCGTGGTGTACCACATTGGCGAGCGCCTCGCGGATAATCTGTAGTACGTGGATCTCCTCATTGGGGCTTAAAAGGGTGCGTGGTAGGGCGTTGTCGAGTTCGATCTGAATCGAACCTCGGCGCTCAAAATCGGCGACTGTTTCGGCTAATGCCTGTGCTAATCCGCGCGCATCCATGGTTAATCGGAAGGTGGTGAGTAACTCGCGCAGTTGGCGGTAGGCGCAGCTGAGACCGCTGCGTAGCTCCTCAACAATCGCGGTGGGGGTGGTGCTATCGGCGCTCTGCTGCAGGGCGGCGGCTAGGCGTGCTACCTGAATTTTAAGGTAGGAGAGCGACTGGGCGAGAGAGTCGTGTAGCTCGCGGGCGATAATGCCGCGCTCCTCATGCAGTGCTAGGCGTCGACTCTCCTGCTGCCGCTCGCGCAGTTGTAGGGCGGTACCGATGTGACCGGCGATGGTGGTGAGTAGGCGCTGCTGCCAATCGGAGAGGGGTTGCTGATGATCGAGATTGACTAGGAGTACCCCAAAGTGGTGATCGCGATCGCCGACTGGGAACGCTTGCTGTGGCGGTAGACTCTGCGGCGTTAGGGTAAAGGGGTGGTTCGGCTCGCGCTGCCGACAGGCGTTGCAGTCGTGCTGATGGCAGCGATGGACGCGTCGATCTGGATCGCTACTGGCGAGAATGGTGCCATCTTGTTGATTTGACTCCGGTTGCAGGCAGAGGGTGATATGGCCGCTATCAACCTGCTGCTGTAGATCCGTCAGCAGCCGTTGCAGGAGTGGCTCGCTCAATGGTTCAGTGGTTAGCCGCTGACTGGCACGATAGAGCAGCTCTAGTGTGCGGTTACTATGCGCTAGATCGCGTGTCTTATCGGCGACGCGCTGGGCGAGCGCCTCATAGCGCGCCGATAGCTCCTCTGCCATGAGATTAACCGCTGCACCGAGACGGCCCAACTCATCGTTACCGGTGGTGTGAACCCGCCCGGAGAAGTCGCCGCGCCGCACCCGATCAGCGCAGCCGAGCAGTTCGCTCAGCGGGCGGATGATGCGGTGGAGCAGTAGTACCATGGTAAATAGAACGGTGATAATGGTGAGCGCCAGTACCACCGCTTGGATGTTGTGAAGGAGTGCGATCTGCTGCTCTGCCGCCTCCTCTAACAGCCGCACTAAGCGATCGAGATCATGGACAAAGGTGTCCACCGCTGCCCGATAGCGATCCGCTCCCCCGGCGCTGCTGTCAGGGGAGGGTGGGGTAGCGTGACCGAGGCGAACCAGTTCACGCTGTAGCAGCGGTACGATCTGCTGCTGCCAGCGGTCGGTGATGTGCTGATATTGACGATGTATCGGATTGCCGCTGTAGTCGGGGATCACCCGCTGTAGTCGCGGACTGGCCAGACGACGAGCAAACTCATCGATCAGCGCTTGGGTATGTCGCTGTCGCTGCGCGAGTGGTTGCTGATCATCGGTTAGTGACATGCCGATGCGGTAGGATTGCATCCGCAAACTACCCGACTGGTTCACTGCCGCCGCCATCCCGCTGTTGATCTCGGCGATAAAGACGGCGCTCAGCATACCGACAATAGCGAGTACCACCACCGCACTCATCAGCAATCCAATGTTAAACAGGATTGAATGGTGACCGAATCGGATCAGCATCAACGCGCCCCCCCTTTAACCATGCCTGCCCCCCCTCTGACCATGTGATCGCTACCTTTAGGGAATTGGGGGATACCACCAAATCGTTATTCGCAATCGATAAACCCATTTTTTGCCCTCGTTTACCGCATAATTTTTATCACTATCAATGGGTTACACCGCATGCCACCCTACCACTATAGTGGTATTTCCGAATAAATAGCTCTGTTTTTAGGGCCATTGTTGCCCCCCTCAATTGCTTTCACAATGGCATCTAAGTCACGCCGTACCCGCTTTTCGATGCACCACCACCTTAGGAGGTCGATCGATAATGAGTGCCACACTACGTATCGATAATGCTATTTCCCTGCTCGGTGAGCTACCACTATTTGCCGATCTGCACGCTGAACAGCTGCAGTTTCTCGCAGTGAGTTGCACCCTACGCCATGCCGATAAGGGGTACATGGTATGCGACAAAGGGGCGCAACTCGAAGGGTTCTATGTGGTTCGACAGGGGAGCGTCAAGCTGGCGTTACTGGCCGCTGATGGGGCCGAGCGGGTGGCGCAGATTGTGCAGCCGGGCGACAGCTTCGGTGAGGCGACCACCTTTATCGGTGCGCCGTTCCCCCTCTATGCACAGGCGCTCGCTGACACCGAACTACTCTTTTTACGCCAGCAGCGGATCCATCAAGCGTTAGCGCGCTGGCCTAATCTTATGCAGCGCTTTTTACACCGCATCTGTGAACAGGTACACGCCCTCTACCTCGATCTAGAGGCGTGCTGTCTACAGAGCGCGCGGCAGCGCGTCGCTAACTACCTGCTCGATGGTCTCGAACGGGAGAGCGTGGCACCGACCGCGGCGACCGAAATGACCCTACCTGCGGGCAAGCTGGTGGTCGCCTCACGCCTCAATCTGACACCGGAGACCTTCTCTCGCGAACTGCGCCATCTTGCTAGCAATGGGGTGATTCGGGTGCAGCGCAGTCAGGTGAGTGTGGTCGATCGCCATCGACTCGCCGCGGCCGCGGGACGGATTTAAGGGGCGGGTGATGCGAGCGTGGTTTCGACAACCGTCGATCGATCCGGCGCGCCGGCAGCTACTGCGCGGCCGTATCGGTAGCGATCGGGTAGCGCTGCGGCCACCCTGGGCGGTGGCGGAGCGTGACTTTATTCAGCGCTGTAGTCGTTGTGATCGCTGTATTGCTGCCTGCCCTCTGCAGCGGCTCCAGCGTGGTGATGGCGGCTACCCTGAGATCAACTTTGCTACCGGTGGTTGTGACTTTTGCGGCGACTGTGTTGCCGCGTGTGCAACCGCTGCACTAGAGCCGCAGCCGGAACAGCCGGTGTGGCGACTACAGGCGCTCATTGGCGATCGCTGTTTGGCGCATCAAGGGGTGGTGTGTCGCAGCTGTGGCGAGGTGTGTGATCAGCGCGCGATTCGGTTTCAGTTGCGCGTAGGGGGTGCGGCGATGGCGCAGCTCGATAGCGCCCGCTGCGATGGCTGTGGTAGCTGCATCGCACCCTGTCCGACGGCAGCTATTACGATGGTTGCGCGCGCATCGACCAACGATTCACTCTCATCCTAATCTTAAGGGGGCGTTATGAATATCTGCAGTTGTGTAGTGCATACCCGACCACAGCACGGGCCAACCGTAGGGGCTGCGCTCGCGCAACTCCCCGGAGTTGAACTGCATGGTGGCTGCGATGCAGGGAAGTTGGTGATCACTGTCGAGGATACCGACACGACGCAGGCGGCCGATACCCTCAGCGCACTGCACACCATCAGCGGCGTTATCAATACGGTGCTGATCTACCACTACGGCGGCGACGATCTCGCTTCGTCGCTACCCCACTCGGCTCAATCGATCAGCCGTAGCGGCTGCGAGGAGATGCAACAGTGAATCTAACACGACGCGACTTTATTAAATCCCAGGCGGCGGTTGCCGCCGCTGCGGCGGCGGGTGTCACCCTGCCGGCAGCCACGACTGCCCGCGCTGCCGATGGCGATGATGGGGTGCGCTGGGATAAAGCGCCGTGCCGCTTCTGTGGTACCGGCTGCTCGGTTCTGGTTGGCGTGAAGGATGGCAAGGTGGTGGCCAGTCAGGGCGATCCGGATGCACCGGTTAATCGTGGCCTCAACTGTATTAAGGGCTACTTCCTGCCAAAGATTATGTATGGCAACGATCGCCTCACCCAGCCGCTGCTGCGTAAGCGTGACGGGGTCTACGCGAAGGAGGGGGCGTTTACGCCGGTGTCGTGGGATGAGGCGTTTGATGTGATGGCCGATCAGTGGAAGCGGTCGATTCAGCGTAGTCTGCAGGAGAATGCGGGTAAGGGGGTCGATCAGCTCACCTCGCGGGTGGCGATGTTTGGCTCAGGTCAGTGGACGGTGTGGGAGGGGTATGCGGCCTCTAAGTTGATGAAGGCGGGATTGCGCTCTAACCATCTCGACCCGAACGCGCGCCACTGTATGGCCTCGGCGGTGGGTGGCTTTATGCGAGCGTTTGGTATCGATGAGCCGATGGGGTGCTATGACGATCTTGAGCATGCCGATGTGTTTGTGCTGTGGGGCGCGAACATGGCGGAGATGCACCCGATCCTCTGGTCGCGTCTCACCGATACCCGTCTCACCCGTGAGGGGTGTGAGGTGCATGTTCTCTCTACCTATGAGAATCGCTGCTTCGAGTTGGCCGATAATCCGATGGTCTTCACGCCGCAGACCGATCTGGCGATCCTCAACTACATCGCCAACTACATTATTCAGAACAGAGCCTACAACGAAGATTTCATCAATCAGCATGTCCAATTTGAGACCGCCACTACCGATATCGGTTATGGCCTGCGACCGGAGCATCCGCTAGAGCAGGCGGCGAAAAATAGTGGTGTCGGTAAGAAGCTCCCCTCCAGCTTTGAGCAGTTTGCTAAGCAGGTAGCACCCTACACGCTTGAGTATGTCGCTAAGCTCTCTGGGGTGCCGAAGGCGAACCTAGAGCGGTTGGCTAAAGCCTACGCCGATCCGAATAAGCGGGTCACCTCCTACTGGACAATGGGTTTCAATCAGCACACCCGTGGCGTCTGGGTCAACAACAACCTCTATAACGTCCATCTGCTGATGGGCAAGATCGCCGAACCCGGGAATAGCCCCTTCTCACTCACCGGCCAGCCATCGGCGTGTGGTACGGCGCGTGAGGTGGGTACCTTTGCGCATCGGTTACCGGCCGATCTGGTGGTGAAAAATGGCGCCCACCGCGCCTTCGCTGAGAAGGTGTGGAAGCTACCGGAGGGGACGATCAACGGTAAGGTGGGTTACCACGCGGTGCTGATGCACCGGATGATGAAAGATAGCCAGCTCGACTGCTACTGGCAGCTCTGCAACAACAATATGCAGGCGGCCGCCAATATGAATGAGGAGTCCTACCCGGGGTGGCGCAATCCGGATGTGTTTGTCACCGTCTCCGATCCCTATCCGACCGTCTCGGCACAAGCGGCCGATCTGATCCTGCCGACGGCGATGTGGACCGAGAAGGAGGGGGCCTACGGTAACGCTGAGCGGCGCACCCAGTTCTGGCGCGAGCAGGTGAGCGCACCGGGTGAGTCGAAATCGGATCTGTGGCAGATGATGATGTTTGCCAAGCGCTTTAAGATGGAGGAGGTGTGGCCCGAGGCGCTGCTAGCGAAGATGCCTGAGTATCGCGGCAAGAGCCTCTATGAGGTGCTGTTTGAGAATGGTCAGGTCAACGCCTTTGCATACGAAGGTCACATCAGCGATAGCGCCGGTAACCACTATAACAACCATGAGAGTGCCGACTTCGGCTACTACGTCCAGAAGGGGCTGTTTGAGGAGTATCGCCGCTTCAACTCGGCCGCCGATGTACCGAAGCGGGGGCATGAGATGGCCCCGTTCGATGCTTACCATCAGGCGCGTGGGCTGCGCTGGCCGGTAGTCGATGGTAAAGAGACACTGTGGCGCTTCCGCGGCGGTTACGATCCGCATGTGGCGGGGGATAGTTCAGTGGTCAACTTCTACGGCAATAAAAATGGCCGCGCAAATATCATCTTTGCCCCTTATGAGCCCCCCGCCGAGTCGCCTGATAAGGAGTTTGATCTCTGGCTCTGTACCGGTCGGGTGCTGGAGCATTGGCACTCTGGCTCGATGACTCGTCGCGTCCCGGAACTCTATCGCGCGGTGCCGGAGGCGGTGATCTTTATGCACAAAAGTGATGCGCGCAAACGCAAACTGCGTGATGGGCAGGTGGCGACGATTCGCACCCGCCGGGGTGAGATGACTGCTCGCATTGAGACCCGCGGCCGTAACCGACCGCCGGAGGGGCTGGTGTTTGTGCCGTGGTTTGACGCCGGTCGTCTGATCAACAAGTTGACACTTGATGCGACCGATCCGCTCTCGAAAGAGACCGACTATAAAAAGTGCGCTTGCCAAGTGGTGAAGGTGTAATGGGGGAGGCGAAGCCGGATCGGGCACGCCGCCGCTTTCTGGCGGGTCTGCTCCAGCATGTTGGCGGCATGGCGCTGCTAGGTACCGGGTTGGGATTGATGGCGAGTCGCGGCAGTGAGGCGCTGCCGCTACCCTTTCTGCGGCCGCCCGGTGCGCTGCCGGAGCCAACCTTTAGTGGTGCGTGCATCCGCTGCGGCCTCTGTGTGCGCGCTTGCCCCTTTCAGATGCTCTATTTGGCGACCGTCGAACAGCCGGTGGCGACCGGAACCCCCTACTTTATCGCGCGGCAGCAGCCGTGTGAGATGTGTGAGGATATCCCCTGTGTCGCCGCTTGTCCGACCGGTGCGCTCGATCCGGCACTGACCGAGATTGACGCCGCGGCGATGGGGTTAGCTGTGCTACTCGATCAGGAGAACTGCATCGCGTTTCAGGGGCTGCGTTGTGAGGTCTGCTATCAGGTCTGTCCACTGCGCGATAGCGCGATCACGCTCGATCGGCAGCACAATAGCCGCTCCGGTAAACATGCCCTCTTTATCCCGGTGGTCCATAGCGATCACTGTACTGGCTGCGGTAAGTGTGAGCAGGCCTGCATTCTGGAGCAGGCGGCGATCAAGGTGTTACCGCTCGCGCTCGCCCGTGGTGAACTGGGTCGCCACTACCGCCTCGGCTGGCAGCAGCAGGAGCGGGCAGGGGAGGCGCTAGTCACTCCCGATAGTGAGCATCGCTACCACCTCCCGGAGGGGATGCGCTATGAGCATGGAGGGGCCGGTTTAGTTGGCGATCAGGGGCAGGAGGGGCGATGAGCGATCACCATATAACGAAGCGATATCCGGGACGGGCAGCGGTGGCGACAAAGGGGTGGTTGGTGGCTCACCGCTGGTTAGTGGCGCGGCGGCTATCGCAGTTCACCATCCTGCTGCTGTTTCTACTTGGGCCGCTGGCTGGGATCTGGCTGGTAGAGGGCAACCTAAGCAGTAGCCTCACCCTTGAGTGGCTGCCCTTGAGCGATCCGTTTCTGCTCACGCAGACGCTGTTAGCCGGGACCATCCCGCTACTGAGTGGGGTGATCGGGGGAGTTTTGGTGGTGGTTGGCTATGCCCTACTGGGGGGGCGCCTCTTCTGTAGCTGGGTCTGTCCGCTCAATCTGGTGACTGATCTGGCGGCTTGGTTGCGCCGCCGCTTCGATCTCAGTAGCAGCACCACCCTATCGCGGCAGCTTCGCTTCTGGCTCTTAGGGTTGGCACTCCTGCTGCCCCTGCTGTTAGGCACCTTGGTATGGGAGCTGATCAATCCGGTATCGCTACTACAGCGCGGTCTGCTGTTTGGTATCGGTGCCGGCTGGTTGGTGATGGTGGCGATCTTTCTGTTCGATCTCTTTGTGGTACGCCACGGCTGGTGTGGTCACCTCTGCCCACACGGCGCTTTTTATAGTCTGTTAGGCAGCGGTCTAGTACGGGTACGCGCCGATCAGCGGGCGCAGTGTGATGACTGCATGGAGTGCTTTGCTGTCTGTCCAGAACCGCAGGTGATTCGGCCAGCGCTGAAGGGGGCGACACAGGGGATCGGGCCGGTGATTACGGATCGCCACTGTACCCACTGTGGGCGCTGTATCGATGTCTGCGCTAAAGCGGTGTTCCAGTTTGGGCGCGGCTATCCAAATGCCACCGTGCAACTCAATCAACCCAATCAATCGATTCAATCAACCGAATAAGGTGGAGTGGCTATGAATATGCAATCTCAAGCTCGCCGCTGTGGCTATCCGATGGTGCTGTTGACCCTGCTGGCCAGTGCACCGGCGCTGGCGCTCGACTCACTGCGGGGTGGGCAGGCGCTAACCGACCCATCGCTGGAGCCTATCCGAACTAAAATTGAGGTGGTGCGCGGCGGTTTTGATCGCACCTATAAGGAGCAGCCACCGATGATTCCGCACAACATTGAGAAGTACACCATCGATCTGCGCCAGAATGGGTGCTTAAAGTGTCACAGTGAGGCCACCGCGGCGCGGGAGAACACTAAACCGACACCAGTGAGCCACTATCTTGATCGCGAGGGTAACCGACTCGATCGCCTCTCATCGCGGCGCTACTTCTGCTCCCAGTGCCACACGGTACAGAATGCCGGTGAGCCGCTCGTAGAGAATCTATTCGAGGGGCGGCGCTAGCCGCACTCTCCCCCCCACCCACAACCCTTGAGTTACGCATCATGTCTGAAAAAGCGCCCGGCCCGGGTAAAAAGGCAGTGCCACTGCTGCTGATAGGTGTCGCCATCGGTATTATCTTCTGGGGCGGTTTTAATACCGCGATGGAGGCGACGAATAGTGAGGCGTTCTGTATCTCTTGTCACGAGATGGAGGAGAATGTCTATGCTGAGTACACCGACACCATCCACTACATGAACCGCACCGGTGTGCGCGCGACCTGCCCCGACTGCCATGTACCGAAGGAGTGGGTACATAAGTTTGTGCGCAAGGTGCAGGCGACCAATGAGCTGTTCCACCACTTTGCTGGTACGGTCGATACACCCGAGAAGTTTGAGCAGAAGCGGTTTCAGTTAGCCACTAATGTGTGGCGAACGATGAAGCGTACCGACTCGCGTGAGTGTCGTAACTGCCACGACTTTATGTCGATGGATTATGATAAGCAGGAGCCACGCAGCGCCGATCGCCATGAACAGGCGGCGGATGAGGGGCTCACCTGTATCGACTGCCACAAGGGGATCGCGCACCGTCTGCCACACGAGTATGACCCAGAGCAGGATATTCCGGGCGAGAGTCACTACTACTGATGGTTCGCTAACCGCGCTGCGCCATTTGCCGACTACACTTCGGGGAGTCCCTTCTCGAACGGCAATGGAGCGGCAGCGTGCGACATCTCTCTAGCGAACATCCACTCCAGCGGCGTTGGCTGCGCTGCTGGCGGCGCGTAGCCACCCTCCCGCTGATTGGCCACCTTGCACCGCGCTGTGGCGCTTGGTTAGCGCCCCCCCACTTTGGCCGTGCCGCCCTTGCTAGTTGGCATCGGCGGGGACTCATTGAGCGCAGCGCGCAACTCGCCGGTCGCGATCTACTACTGGGCGATCATCTCTACATCGGGGCGCGTGTACTGCTGTTACAACGCCGCACCGGTGGCGCGATCAGACTCGGTGATCGTGTCCATCTCTACCACGACTGCTCATTACAGAGTGACCGCGGCGCCTCGCTCACCATTGGTGCCGGTAGTGCGATCCACGCGGGCACTGAGTTGAATGCCTACGTCGCGCCCATCACCATCGGCCAAGCGGTGATGATCGCTAGCGGCTGCCGCCTCTTCTCCTACGATCACTCAATCGCTGCCGGTCGCGCTATGAGTCGTCAGCCGCTGCGAAGTCGCGGGCCGATAGTGGTTGAAGAGGGGGCTTGGATCGGTGCTGGCGCGACCCTGCTCAGTGGCATCACTATCGGTCGGGGGGCGGTGGTGGGTGCCGCCTCATTGGTTAATCGCGATGTACCGGCTGGAGCGGTCGTGGCGGGTAATCCGGCACGACTCATCGGTTGGCGCGGTGCGAGCGCGCGGGTGCAACCGCACCGGCAGTGGCGAGTCGGGTGCGACTGGCCACCATCGGAGTGGGCGTCATGGTAGCGCGACCGCAGGTAACCATCGCTATTCCCACCTACAACCGGGCCGCGCAGAGGCTCCCGGAGGCGCTCAATGCGGCACTGAGTCAGCGCTTTGGGTCGTTTGAGGTGGTGGTCTCTGATAACGCTTCGACCGATACCACGCCGCAACTGCTTCGGCAGATGGATGATCCGCGCCTGCGCTACTTTCGCCAACCGCGCAATATGGGTGCGCATGCTAACTTCAACTTCTGCGTCGATGTCGCCCGCGGTGACTATCTGCTGCTGCTCCATGATGATGACCGGATCGATCCCGAGTTTCTCGCCCGCTGCATCGGGGCGCTACCGAGTTCGGGGCGGGTGGGGGTGGTGATTAGCGGTGTTCGGGTGATCGATGGGGCGGGGGCGCTCCTCTCCGCCCATCCCAATGGCGCAACTGGCCTGCCGACCCGCGAATTTCTACTCGCTTGGTTACAGGATGAGGTGGCACTCTATCTCTGCAACACCCTCTACCACACCGCCTCGCTGCGGCAGATCGGCGGTTTTCGATCGCCTGCTGGGCTATTTCAGGATGCACTGGCGACCCTGGCGTTGATAGCGCGCTACGGGCGTGCTGATGTGGCGGCGCTGAGTGCAAGCTTTCGCCGTCACGATGCTAACCGCGGTCGCGCCGCTGCGGTCGCCGGTTGGCGCGAAGATAGTCGGCTGCTGCTACGACAGTTGACGCAGTATGCGCCGGATCGTCAGATACGACACGCCGCCGAGCGCTATCTGAGTCGCAAATGTTACCGCCAAGCCGCCGCGCTACCGGCGCCGACTCGCCACTGGGTGATGGCACAGATCTGGCGTGAGTTTGGGTTCCGCTACTCGCCGTGGGCGTGGCGACGGCGGCGCTCGTTACGAACCAGCGCGACGCACTCACCCCCTGCGGTGCGCCGATGAGTGGGGCGCCGGATGAGCGCGAACGCCGATCTCCCCTGCGGGTGGCGATGTTCGTCAACGATTTTCCAACCCTCTCGACCACCTTTATCTATCAGCAGATGGTGGCGCTACTGACGGCCGGGCATCACCTCGATATCTTCGCACTGCGCCGGCGTGATGAGGGGGGGCGGCTACAGCCACAGCTGCGGCAATGGTCACTGCTACAGCGCACCTGCTGGCTGCCAGCGCGGCCGCGCCGCCGCTCGACGCGGCTCTGGCGGGCGCTACAACTCTGGTATCAGCAGCGGCTACCACGCTACCCGCTGATCAACACCCTGAATGTGGCGCGGTTTGGCAGCGCGGCGCGCTCATTGACACTCTTCTACGCCGCCCTGCCGCTAATCCAGCGCCCCCCCTACCATATCATCCACTGTCAGTTTGGTACCCTCGGCCCGCTACTCGCCGATCTACGCGCCGCTGGCGTGATTGAGGGGCGGCTGCTGGTCTCATTTCGTGGCTACGATGCGACCCAATACCCAGCGCAGCGACCGGGGATCTATCGGCGACTCTTTGCCGTGGCCGATCGGCTACTACCGGTGAGTGACTCACTACAGCAGCGGTTACAGGCGCTCGGTGCGCCGGCTGATCGGTTGACGCGGATCCCCTCTGGGATCGATCTCGAGCGCTTTCCACTCCAGTTGCGCCACCCCCCGGTGACGCCGCCGTTGCGGCTGCTGACGGTAGCGCGTTTGGTTGAGAAGAAGGGACTTGCGGTGGCGATCGCAGCGGTGGCGCAGCTACGGCAACAGGGGGTCGCGCTCCACTATACCATCATCGGTGATGGCCCGCTGCGACCCGCCTTGACCGCACAAATCGCCCATCAACAGTTGGCTGATGTGGTGACGCTTAGCGGTTGGCGCGATCAGGATGAGGTGCGGCAAGCGCTCTACCAAGCGCATATCTTTCTGATGCCAAGTCTCACCGCCGCCGATGGCGATGCCGAGGGGATCCCGAACGCCCTCAAAGAGGCGATGGCGAGCGGAATGCCGGTGATCGCCACCGATCACGCCGGGATCCCAGAGCTAGTGAGCGATGGGGTGTCGGGGTTACTGGTGGCGGAAGGTAAGTGTGATGCACTCGCCGCTGCGGTGCAGCAGCTGTTAGCAGCGCCAGCGCGCTGGGCAGCCCTCGGCGTGGCGGCCCGGGCAGCGGTTGCCGCCCACTTCTCGCAGCCGCAGGCGGCACAGCAGCTACTCGACTGCTATTATGCGGTGCTGCGGCAGCCGGTTATTGGATAATCAACTCTTTCACTACGAAAGATTCAGCGGTAGAGTATCCCACCGCATGAACAAACGGTTGTCTACTCGCCACTTGTAGAGCGAACCGAGTGTGCGATATCAGTTTGCTATGGGATGTGCCATCACTTATGACTCAACAGAAACCCCCATCGGGAGGCGTTACTCCGTCCGAGCGCAAGATTGCCCAGCATCTGATCGAGATGGATCAGCGTTGGCACTCGGTACGCTTTATCGCTGATGAGGTCGATCTCCCCGATTTTATCGTCAATCGCGCCCTACAGCGCTTCTGGCATGCGGGTAAGCTTGAGCGCAAGCAGGAGGGCGATTACTATCTTTTTCGGGTCAAACCGCGCACTAACGCTGCCCCATCAAAACCGAAACATAGTGACACAGTGACGCGTCAATCGCCGCCGCCAAACAGCGATGTTAAATCGAGATCCCAACCCCATCCTAAACCGAGTGTGAAGTGAGCTATGTTTGACGAGAAGCTATCGGCCGATAAGCGGCAGGCCCTACTCTACTCCAGCTACGCACGCATTCGCTGTTACTTCGCTCAGCGCGCCGATCTGAAACCGGACGAGCGGGAGAGGCTACTCAATGATAGTAGTGAGTCGGTGCGTATCATGATGGCTGAACGGAACGATCTGGATACCGATGAGCGGCGCATCCTGCTGCAGGATGCTTCGGAGAGTGTACGGGCGAAGATGGCGCACTCAACACAACTCGAGGTGTCGGAGCGGCAGGGGCTATTTGCTGATCCGCACGATCGGGTGCGTTCGGCATTAGCGCAGCGTGACGATCTGACACCGGAGGAGCGCACCGCACTGCTACAGGATGCGTCGGGGCTGGTGCGTGCGGTGTTTGCGGTGCAGGGGGATCTGACGGCAGAGGAGCGGGCGGTACTGCTACACGACCCAGATGGTTGGGTGCGCAGCGCCTTTCTGCGGCGCGGCGACATCACCCTAGCTGAGCGGCAGCAGGCGGAGGCTGCTGCCGCTAGTAGCGATTGAGGATCGACTCAACTTCCGCCCATACAGAGGTACTTCACCTCCAGATACTCCTCCAACCCATACTTCGATCCCTCCCGTCCTAGCCCCGACGCTTTAACGCCGCCAAATGGGGCAGCGGCGTTGGAGATGAGTCCCTCATTGATCCCAACCATCCCCGCCTCCAACCCCTCAGCCACCCGCCAGATCCGATCGATGTCGCGGCTATAGAAATAGGCTGCAAGTCCAAATGGGGTGTCGTTCGCTAGCGCGAGCGCTTCGGCCTCGCTATCGAATGGGATGATCGCTGCTAATGGACCGAAGGTCTCCTCATGACACACCTGCATCGCCGGGGTCACATCGGTGATGAGTGTCGGTACAACAAAGTTGCCGCCGCGTGGATGGGGGTGGCCGCCAGAGAGGAGGCGCGCCCCCTTACTGAGCGCATCTTGCAGATGCTCCCCCATCTTCGCCACCGCGGCGCCGTTGATGAGCGCCGCTTGGGTCACCCCCTCCTCGAAACCATCACCCACCTTCAGCGTGGCCATCGCCGCTTGTAGTTTGGTGGCGAAGGCGTCATGGACGCTACGCTGCACGAGGATACGGTTGACACAGACACAGGTCTGGCCGGTGTTGCGAAACTTCGACTGGAGCGCGCCCACCACCGCCTGATCGAGATCGGCATCCTCAAACACGATAAACGGAGCGTTCCCGCCCAACTCCAGCGACACCTTCTGGAGATGTTCGGCACAGGCGGCCATCAACTGCTTACCAATCGCCGTCGAGCCGGTAAAGCTTACCTTGCGTACCGTTGGACTGGCGGTAATGGTCGCGGCAATCGTCGCGGCACTACCGGTAATGACATTAAAGACCCCAGCGGGGATACCGGCGCGCTGCGCCAACTCTGCCAGTGCCAGCGCCGAAAAGGGGGTAGCGGAGGCGGGTTTGACCACCATCGTACAGCCGGCAGCGAGCGCCGCACCGGCCTTGCGAGTAATCATTGAGTTGGGGAAGTTCCACGGCGTGATGGCAGCGGTTACGCCGATCGGCTGTTTAATCACAATAATATGCTGCCCCGGCTTTGCCCCCGGGATGGTATCGCCATAGATACGGCGTGCCTCCTCGGCAAACCAGAGCAGAAAGGAGGCGCCGTAGGCGATCTCGCCGCGCGCTTCGGCCAGCGGCTTACCCTGCTCTAGGGTCATCAGCCGCGCTAGATCCTCTTGATGTTCAAGTAGTAGTTCATACCAGCGGTAGAGGAGCCGCCCGCGCTCCGCAGCGGTGGTGGTACGCCAACCGATCAGCGCCCGATCGGCAGCGGCAATCGCCCGCTCACTCTCCGCTGCACCGAGACGGGGAACATGGCCAATCAGGGTGCCATTGGCGGGGTTGTCAACCGCCAGCGTCGCGCCACTGTCAGCATCAACCCAGCAGCCGTCGATGTGACACTGCTGGCGAAATAGGGTGGGATCGGCGAGCGTGATCATCGGAGAGCCTCCAGCGGTTGCACAGGTGGGAGCGGCCACGATAGCCGATCGTGCAAGGGGCGACAAACGCTTTTTTCACCCCTATCAGCAGTTATGGCGATTCCGTCACTAGCCACTCGCAGCGCCAGTGGCCATCGCTACGCCCGAGTTGCTGCTGGAGCCACGGCAGCGCTTCGCTAAATGCCGCTGCTAACGGCCACGGTGGGTTAATCACGATGAGTCCCGATGCACTCATACCGTGACCGCGCTGATCGCCCTGAATCGCCAACTCTAACCAGAGTTGGCGCGGGATAGCACTGTTGATCATCTGCTGTAGCAGATAGCGTGCTCGACTCCGCTCCACCACCGGATACCAGAGTAGATAGCAGCCGGTGCGAAAGCGCCGCCACGCGCGCTGGAGCGCGGCGGGTGCGGTCTCATACTCCCGCTTTATCTCATACGATGGATCGATCAGAATAGCGCCGCGCCGCTGCGTGGGGGGGAGGCGTGCCGATAGCTGCTGAAAGCCATCGGCGTTATCGATGATCACCTGTCGATCCGCACCGTAGCGCTGCTCAAGTGCCGCTAACTCGGCCGGATGGCGTTCACACAAAAAGAGCTGATCGCCAGGGCGTAGTTGCTGGCGAGCGAGTGCCGGTGAACCGGGATAGATGGTGAATGTGTCGGGTGGGTTATACTCACGCACCTGCTTCAGATAGGGGTGGAGTGCTGGCGGTGGATTGGGCGAGGTGAGGAGTCGCGCAATGCCGTTGCGGTACTCCTGCTGCTGCGCCGTCGCTGCGGCCGCGAGTGGATACTCCCCGCCACCGGCGTGGCTATCGTAGAGCGCAAATGGCTTCTCCTTCTGACGAAGGTAGTCAATGACATAACACCATACCGCATGCTTCAGAAGATCGGCGTGGTTACCTGCATGGTAGGCGTGGCGGTAGCTAAGCATGGTTTACCTTCTCTCGATTATCAAACATCACTTATGGTCGCGCTATGTACTCATTCACTCAGATCGATCACTTTCTAGAGCGTACGCTCACGCTAGCGGAAGCGTCGGTGAGCGCGGGGGGTGGGCCGTTTGCCGCACTCGTTGTAGCGGAGGGTCGCATCGTCGGGGAGGGGGTTAATCGAGTGACCGCGACGCTCGATCCGACCGCTCATGCGGAGGTGCAGGCGATTCGTGACGCTTGTCAGCGGCTACAGCGATTTCGTTTGGAGGGGTGTGTGCTGTTTGTCAGTTGCGAGCCCTGTCCGATGTGTGCAGCGGCGAGCTACTGGGCGCGGCTCGACCGGGTCTGGTTTGCGGCGGCCGCGCATGATGCCGCGGCCGCCGGTTTTGATGATAGTCACATTCAGCAGCAGCTCCAACTGCCGCTTCAGCAGCGGCAGCTCCCATTTGAGCAGCGCCGACTCGCTACCGCAACGGCACCGTTTGAAGTTTGGCGTCGGCAGTCGGATCGGATCGACTATTGAGGTGTGCCGGCGGTGCCGTTAGCATCGATCGCTCCTCGACAGTGATCAACGCGTCACGACTGAGGCGCTCCCGTTTAGCGACCGCTCCGGCGTGTGCCGCTGCCTCAGCCGCAACCGCGGCCTCTGCTGCTGCATTAGCGATAGCGGTAGCGGTCACCGCAATGCGCTCACTCGTTTCACCGTGCTCACTCGCTGCGCCGTGCTCACCGCTGGTATCAGCTAGGGCGGTACGCTCCTCCGCTAGCGCGGTGGGGTGCTGCTCGCTCACCGCAGGTAGGGGCGTCGTGGTTGCCGTTGCCGTCTCTACCGCGGTGAGGGGTACGACCTCAGCCCGTGTCGGATGCGGTAGAGGTCGCTGCGCCTGTAGCTGCTCTAACACCATGCGGTAGCGCAGGGCGTTGCGCAGCGGGTAGATGAGACTACAGAGCAGATACTCAAAGCTCGCTAACTCAAATTCGTTGAAAGGGGTAGCACGGCTGATGCTGATCTGGCCTAGCAACTCCTGCTCTAGATCGAGCATGTAGTTGGCGCGATGACGCCCGCCCCGTCCAAGAATCAGCGTCTCCTGATTTTGATGGCGGCGAAAGATGAGCATCGTATGCTGCACTGAACCCCACACCTCGCGCGAGAAGATGGCTAGCTGCTCTTCAAGATCGAGGGTGGTCTGTAGCGCCATGCTGAGGCGCTGCGTATCAGGCTGCTGCAGGCGACTGGCGATACTGCTGACGCTGCCACGCTGCTGTAGCGTTTCGACTGCGACGCCTGCTGGTGCGTTGGTAGTATGGGTAGACATGGTTAGCCCCTTGCTTTCATTTTGTCCCAATCGCGACAATGCAAAGGGTATGCCCATTAATCTTTTTTAATCTATTTCAATGGGTTATCTGTTTTGGCGTGATCCGGTTCGCCATTTTATCGACGCATGTTTGCCATATCGTCGGCTAATTGTTGCCGCGATTGGCAGCGGCGCTGGCGCGGTCGGTCACAACCAGGGCGGCTGGTCACGACTGCGCTTTGAGCGCTTGGCCGGTAGTGCCGCGGCTATCGGGACCGAGTAGCCAGAGATAGGCGGGCATCAGCTGTTCGGGTAGGGGGAGCGTGTTGGGATCTTCACCCGGATAGGCGCGGGTGCGTAACGGAGTACGAACCGCGCCGGGGTCGAGGGTGTTGAAACGTAGATTAGGGTGGCGCTCTAGCTCATCGGCCCAGATCTGTGACATATTCTCAACTGCCGCGCTGCTCACCGCATAGGCGCCCCAGTAGGCGCGACCTAAGCGTCCCACTTCGGCACTGCTAAAGATCACCGAGGCGTCGCTGCTGTTGCGTAGTAGCGGCAATGTCGCGGCGGTGAGCAGATAGGGGGCGTTGAGATTCACCTGCATCACCTGCGACCAGAGCGCCACATCGTAGAGGTGGAGCGGGGTGAGGGTACCGGCTAGCGCTGCACTATGGAGTAGGCCATCGAGTCGACCAAACGCCTCATCGAGGGTGGTTGCTAGATCAACGTAATCTTTCGGCGAGGCCCCCTCTAGGTTCATCGGGTAGATGGCTGGTTGGGGGTGGCCGGCACGCTCAATCTCATCATAGAGCGCCTCTAGCTTACGGATGGTGCGACCAAGTAGTACGACCGTTGCGCCATGCGCGGCGCACGCTTTAGCGGCGGCGCTACCGAGTCCGCCCGTTGCGCCGGTGATCAGGATCACCCGATCTTGCAGTAGGTTGGGCGCTGGTTGATAGGTGTCAAAGCGGTTGGTTAGCAGACTCATGTTAAGGGTTCTCAATCTGTTGTAGCAGGTAGTTAGCGCATTGTACCCCACTGCGAACGGCTCCTTCGAGGGTTGCCGGGTATCCGGTAGCGCACCAGTCGCCGGCCAACGCGAGTGCCGCTACTGGGGTGGCGGAGGGGGGGCGCAGCGCGCTGCTATCGACCCGACAGTCGAAGGTGGCTCGCCGCTCTCGGATCGTCTGCAGCGCGAGCGGGGGTGGCCACTGGAAGCGCTGCTGGATCTCGTTAGCAACCGCCTGACCGAGTGCATGGCTGTTGAGTCGATCATGTTCACCGTGGGCGCTGATCACCGCAGCAAATAGCCCTGGCCGACCGAGATGGCGATGATCAAAGAGCCACTGCACTAGCCCATCGCTAAAGCCAATCATCGGTTCTGATAGCTGCCATCGGTCGGGGACCCGTAGCCAGACGGTGGTGATCGGTTGTGATCCGAGCTGCGCTACGGCATGGCTGATAGGGCGCAGCGGTGGGTGGGGCTGTAGCAGACGGGCACTGATGTGGGGGGGGGTTGCTAAGATCGCGGCGGCGACTGGGTAGCGCGCCCCGGCCACGCTGATCGCCTCAAGTCGCTGGCCGGTTGGGTCGAGGTGGAGTGCGTTGACGCGCTGCCGACAGCGCAGCTCACTGCCGTGCCGCGTAAGCCACGTGGTGGCTGGTTCCGGTAGTAACTGCGCCAGTGGCCGCGTCGGTATCAGGAGATCGCTATCGTGCCGGCGCCGTAGGAAGCTGTCGCGGAGTACCCGCTGAAAGGTGGTGGCCGAGGCGCTTGCCGCTGGGGTATTGAGTGCGGCTAGACAGAGCGGTCGCCAGAGCCGCTCATTGAGGTGCGTCGGTTGCCGCAGCGCGGTGAGCCACGCATCAACCGATTGATCGGGTACGTGCTGGCGATCACCGGTGAGTGCTAGTGCCAGTCGTAGCGCCGCGTGGCGCTGCGCCGCATTGAGCCCCTCACACCGCAGTAGGGCGGTGAGTAGGTGGAGGGGGGCGGGGAGCCAGCGTGGGGCGCGCAGGCGCAGTAGGCGGGTTGTTATGCTGCCGGGCGCGCGCATATCGGGGGGTACTGCTGTATCAGGGGTACCATAGAGGGTCAACTGCAGCGGCAGTCGCTGCAGTACGTCGGATTCGACTACGCCGATGGTGTTGAGTAGCTGTAGCGTCTGCCGGTAGGCGCCGAGGAGCAGATGCTGGCCATTATCGATTCGATCACTGGCGCGGGTGGTAGTCGGATCGGCTAACGTGGAGCGGGAGAGGCTGCGGGCACGGCCGCCGACCGTCGCTGCTGACTCAAATAGCACCACCGGCCGGCCAGCGGCGGTAAGGGTGATGGCGGCAGCGAGACCCGCCCACCCGCCACCAATCACGGCCCACGGACGTAGCGCGCTCACGCCTGCTGGCGCTGCCAGCGCTGCTGCCGTCGCCGCTCACCGCGCGCCACTCGCCACGCTAGCCAGAGCTTCTGCCACGGCGGTAGCGAGACGCGGCGCTCAAAAATCGGAAACTGCTGCCGCTCTAGCCGCTGCAGCGTGCTCTGGTAGATTGCAGCCATTATCAAACCGCTACGCTGCGCATAGCGATCCGCTTCCGGAAGCTGCTGATAGGCGAGTTGGTAGTAGTGGTGAGCGCGCGCTGCCTGCTGCTGTAGGAGCTGCTGGAGTGGTGGGCTCATCTGACGGTTGAGGATCTGCTGCTCATCGATACCCGCCGCCGCTAGCTCATCGAGCGGCAGATAGATGCGCCCCCGCTCGGCATCCTCACCGACATCCCGAATAATGTTGGTGAGTTGAAACGCTAATCCGAGGTGATGGGCATAACGGCGGGTGGCGTGCTGCTGGTAGCCGAAGATCTGCGCAGCGAGCTGACCGACGACGCCGGCGACCCGGTAGCAGTAGAGCCCTAGCTCCCGAAAGCTGGCGTAGCGCTGCTGCTCAAGATCCATCGCCATCCCATCAATAATCTCACTGAACCACGCTTGCGGTAGTTGGTAGCGTGCGATCGCTGGGGCTAACGCCTGCGTCACCGGGTGGTGTGGTGTGGCGTGGTAGAGGCGATCGAGTTCGTCACGCCACCACGCCAACTTCTGCCGCGCGACACCACTATCTTGGCACTCATCGACCACATCATCCACTTCACGGCAGAAGGCGTAGAGCGCGGTCATCGCTTGGCGCTGAGGTGGAGGGAGGAATAGAAAGCTGATCGCAAAACTTGATCCAGCCTGTTCAGTGCGCTGCTGGCAATACTCGTCGGGTGTCATCGCATCATCGGTTGGGGTCGGGGCGGTGGTGGAGCCGGTTTTGGTCTATGATAACGCGCCAATACCCTAAACCGCACGATTGCGCAGGAGTTTACATCAATGAGCAGTAGCAATGTGGTGTGGCACCACGCCACCGTCACCCGCGAGCGCCGCGCCACGCTCAATGGCCACCGCAGTACCATTCTCTGGTTTACTGGACTCTCCGGTTCCGGTAAATCGACTATTGCTCACGCCACTGAGGAGCGCCTCTATCAGATGGGGTGTCGTACCTATGTGCTCGATGGTGACAATGTTCGCCATGGTCTCTGTGGCGATCTCGGCTTCTCGATTGATGATCGAACCGAGAATATCCGGCGCATCGGTGAGATGGCGAAGCTATTTGTCGCTGCCGGGGTGATCACCCTCACCGCCTTTATCTCGCCACTACGTAGTGATCGCGATCGGGTGCGGTCACTGGTGCCACAAGGTGACTTTCTGGAGATCTACTGCCACTGTCCGATCGAGGTGTGTGAGGCGCGCGATCCAAAGGGGCTCTACCGCCGCGCCCGTCATGGTGAGATTAAGGAGTTTACCGGTATCTCATCCCCCTATGAGATCCCCGAACAGCCGGAACTGACACTCGATACATCGCAGCACTCTCTGGATGAGTGTGTCGGCGAGGTGTTGACGATGCTGCGGCGGCAGGGGCTCTTTACACCGCCCGCTTAAAGCGAAGTTGTAGCGCTCGCGCAGCGATGACTAAGTAGTCGCGCCGCCGTAGCCGCGGGCGGGCGAATGGGTCAGTGCGCTGCTGTAACCGTGGGAGCAGTGTCAGTGCAGCGGCGGTGATGGTGCGGATCTCCCACCCAAATCGTCCACGCAACCGTTGACAGAGGGGGAGTCCCTGTTGCAGTTGGGCGGCAATCTCCTGACACTGCTCGTCAAGCAGTGGTGCAAGGCCAGGCTCTCGGTGACCGGTGAGCAGCGCATCGGCATGCACACCGTAGTGCGCCATCCGATCTTGCGGTAGGTAGATGCGGCGATTCTCTTCGAGATCTTGCTGTAGGTCTTGCAGAAAGTTGAGGCGCTGTAGGGCGCTACAGATGGCGTCTGAGGCGCTGAGGTTGGCGGCGGTGGCGCTACCATCGAGGTGCAGCAGGAGGCGACCAATCGGGTTGGCGGAGCGGCGGCAGTAGTCGAGTAATGCGCTGCTATCAGGGAGTGGAGAGGCTTCGATATCTTGGCGAAAGGCACTCAATAGGTCATAGAAGAGTGAGAGCGGGAGCTGGTGGTGTGCGATGACATCGGCTAGTGCGAGCGCTAATGGATCGTCGAGGGGGGGGGTGTTTGCGGCGATCTGATCGAGCAGCAACTGATAGCGGTCGAGGGCGGCGTGGCGTTCGGCACGACGCCCCCCCTCATCAGCGGCATCGTCAGCCCCTCTCGCAAAGGTGTAAACTACCGCGATCGGTCGACGCAGGCGGGCAGGNAATAGCCATGAGGCGACCGGAAAGTTTTCATAGTGACGCTGAGCGCACTGCTGACAGTGGCGATAAGCAGCGGTAAGCGCAGCGCGCCGGGCGGGATCACTATGGTGTTGTTGTAACTGCAATGGAGATAACCTACATGAAACTGCTGTTGTTGATTGCCGCCCTCTTAGTCGGGGGTTGGCTCGGAATGAATATCGCCTATGAGCAGCCGCTCTTTAGCAACCCGTTTGAGGAGCAGGAGGCAGCCGATCGGCTGCGCCGTGCCGCCGATGAGGCGACCGCCGCTGCCCGTGAGATCTATCAGGAGACGCGCGAAGAGCTACGCGAGTCGCTCAATCAGGGGCGTTAACTGCGCCCGGTCGGTTTAGAGGCGCGGTAGCCACGCATGGATAGCCGCCACCTGATCAATAATCGCATCGGCTCCCCACTGCTCAATCGCATCGGCTGGCTCGACGTAGCCGTAGCGCGCCGCAAGGGTCACCATACCGGCACGTTTTCCTGCCTCAATATCGCGTGCGGCATCGCCTATATAGAGGGTGCGTTCAGGTGCGCACCCCGCTTCACGACAGGCGTGCCAGAGCGGTTCGGGGGCCGGTTTCGACTGCGCCAGGGTGTCGCCACTTACCACCGTAGCGGGGGGGTGAGGTAGCGGCAGGGCGGCGACTAGCGGGGTGGTGAGCCACCCCGGTTTGTTGGTGACAATTCCCCACGGTAGTGCCTGCGCCACTAGCGTATCGAGTAGGTCAGTGATGCCGGGAAAGAGGCGTGTCTGTTCGGCGATGTGATCTCGGTAGTGTGTGAGTAGATGGTCGCGGATAGGGGGGTAGGCGCTATCTTCTGGCGTTAGACCGAAACCGAGCCGTATCAGTGCCGCTGCACCGTGTGAGACGTGGGGGCGGATCTGCGCTAATGGCAGCGGCGGGGGGG
>JGI10211J34971_10000606_pt1 | contig 29529 bp, 27 predicted proteins | sample Etolagsediment_FD_34971 | JGI IMG/M metagenome (IMG submission 34971)
CCTCCCAGAATCCTTTGAAAAAATGGGCATAAACCTTTTTTCCACTCTCAATGGATCCGGGAATCATGTGCTTGCCGAAATCCTCTTCCTTGATCTCGAACAGAACCTTGTTCAGAACTTTTCTCTTGAAGACATAGATGCCCATGGATCCCCAGAAAGGCCGCTCAGGATCGCCTGTGTCGCTCATCAGATCATCCAGCAGCGCATCCTCTTTCGGTTTTTCAGCGAAACGGACGATGCGGCCTTCAGAATCCACTTTCAGTATGCCGAATTCACCGGCCTCCCTGCGGGTTACAGGCTTGACACTCACCGTCATATCCGCTCCTTGACGCCGGTGCGTCGATACAAATTCCGAATAATTCATCCGGTACAGATGATCTCCGGCCAGGATCAGGTATTCATCGAAATCCACATCCTGAAAATGAACCAGACTCTGACGCACTGCATCCGCAGTTCCCTGATACCAGTCCATGTGCTCTGTACTCTGGCTGGCCGCAAGGATCTCCAGAAAACCGTTGGTGAAACGGTCAAACTGATAGGAATGGAAGATGTGCCTGTGCAGACTCTCGCTGTTGAACTGTGTCAGGACAAAGATTTTGCGTATATCGCTGTTGAGACAGTTGGAGATCGGAATATCGATCAGTCTGTATTTTCCTCCGATCGGGACTGCCGGTTTACTTCTGCTGGATGTCAGTGGCGCCAGTCTTGTTCCTCTTCCGCCTCCCAGAATCAGGGATAATACACGTCTCATAGCCGGTTCTCCTTAAAAATATGTTGCGTAGTATTCCAATTGAAAATATGTCAGAGCGATGCCCAGAATAGATCCGACGATCACCTGAGCAAGGGTATGGGCTTTTAAATGAACGCGGCTCCAGGCTGTCAGCAGCAGCGGTAGGAAGGCCAGTATACAGAAGAGATCCAGAAACCACAGAACACAGACAATGTAGCCGGCTATGCCCGCTGCATGTATGCTCACCTTCCACCACAGTGTGATCACAGCGTAGATCAGTGTATTCACCAGCACCACCCACATCACGGCCTGAAAGCTCACAGGCAGCTCCAGCAGCCGGTTGAGTATAACAAAAATGAAATATTCCAGTGAAAACAGAGCAAAAGGCAGAAATCGCTTTTTTCTGTCAGGCACATCCATGTTCTCTGCCCTGCCGCTTTTGACAAGTACAGCCACGATGGCCAGAGGAATCACTACTGTGGACAGAATACCCGAGATCAGCACAAGGACAGCCTCCCTCTGTCCGTAGGGAAGGATGTTCACCAGCCAGATGAAGAAAAGGGCGCCTACCCACAGCGGGTTGAAAAGCACCGAGATCCACCGCGCGGCCTGTGTTTTATCCATCCTGCCGTCCTCCCTGCTTAAAAAAAGTCCTAATCCTCTTCTGCCTCAGAGTCCTTTTCAGGAAACAGAGCGTCCTCCAGACCGCCGTTCACAGCATAGCCGCTGAAGCGGATCTCCATATAGCCCTGCTGTCCCTCATTGGCCCTTCCCCGGCCTCTGGGTCCCCGGGGATTCCTTACGTTCCGGTTCTGAAAACGGGCATTGTCAATATATACCGTGATCACAGCAGGAAGCTGCAGGCCGTCAATATCTGTGTACGTGAACTCCACGCGGCTCTCAAACTGCCGTCCCTCTGAGATCTGCAGACGCCGAAGGGTCCATTGAAGTGTGTCCAGCATCGCCACGGTGGTGAAGACCTGATTGTCAATGATGCGGCGGAATTCCAGGATGAGCTGGGCGTCCGTCACCGAGTCCGGCAGCGCCAGCTGTTTCATCTCAACGGTACTGTCCACCATGCTGCGAAGATCCGGCATGAACGCCTCCCGGGGAAGCATCATAAAGCCTTCACCCTCCAGATGCAGTTTATCCGGCCGTTTAAAGTAGAGTGTGCCCTGTCTGTCAGGTATGGTCAGGCCGGGCAGCCTGCTCTTCAGATGGATCTGAACTTTCAGGTCACGGACTTTTTCAGATTGCTCACTGAAACGGTCCAGATAATAGGCGGGGTCGGCTGCATACAGACCGGCTGACAGCAGCAGCAGTGACAGCAGTCGCTTCACGAACTGATCTCCTTTCGCATAAAATACGTATAAGACAGCAGGGTAAAAACAGAAATATATACTCCGTGTACCGCCAGGGCCAGCCACAGGTCAGATGCAGGTATATGCGGGTAAAAGACGTAGATCCAGGAATCCATGTAATGTGAGAAAAGAAAGGGCCGGATCGCTGCAAAAAAGGAGATCTGTATAAATTCCACGAGATAGAAGATGATCACAAGTCCCATGGCGGCGATGATAGGGCCCACAGCATTGGAGACAAAGACGGAAAAAAGCAGGGCGAGGCTTGAGATCGTCAGAACGTTCAGCGAACCGATCAGATAGGCTTTCAGAAGAGCCGGCAGTGCATCCCCCCTGTCCAGAATGGATACACCGAAATCCGGTGAAAAGACCAGAAGATCACCCAGCCCCTCGAAGGGCAGAGCGGTGAAAAAGGCCACAGCTCCCATAAAGAACACCAGCAGAAAGGTGTATATCATATTCGTCAGCCATTTGCTCACAAAGAAGACAGAGCGCGAGACGGGTCTCACCAGCAGGTATCGGTAGGTCCCCTCAGCCGCTTCTCCGGCAAAGAGGTCCCCGGCCGCCACCGTGATCAGAAAGGGCAGGTGTATCCAGAGAAGATTCATCATGAGGAAACTGAGGAAATAGGCGTTGTAGAGATTGCCCGTGAAGAGAAATCGCTCAGTGCTCTCCAGGTAGAGCGCCTCGTCCAGACCGCCGTTGTAATGGGCGATGATGATCAGCAGCGGGATGAAAAAGGCGAAGAGCATAAAACCGATATAACTCCTCCACTTGCTGAAGGTCTTGAAAACCTCTATCTGCAGTAGCCGGAACAGCATCAGGACTCCATTATGCTGAGGAAGTAGTCTTCCAGTGTTGAAAGCGGAGAGGCCGCACGCAGACGGATGTTGCCTGACACGCAGGTGTTGATGAAATCCGGAATCTGCTCCTGCTTCATTTTGATCAGAAGACCATGCAGTCCGGGACGGATCCTGTCAGCATCGAAATGCGCCCGGGCCGCCTGTTCAAGATCCGCGCTGTTCAGGGCGCTGAATTCCACCCAGTATTCAGGCACGTCGTAAAGGAGTTCCCGCACAGCTCCTTCCCGGATCACAGTCCCTCTGTGTATAATACACATCCTGTTGCAGCTGCGTTCCACCTCATAGAGCAGATGACTGCTGAGGAAGATCGTTTTTCCCTCATCCCTGAGTCTGAAGATCAGATCCCGCATGTCCCTCATACTCACCGGGTCCAGTCCGTTCAGCGGTTCGTCCAGTATGATCAGGGACGGATGACCCATCATGGCCTGGGCAATGCCCAGACGCTGTTTCATGCCCTGACTGTAAAATTTCACCTTTTTCAAGGCAGCCGAACTCAGATCCACTATTTTCAGAACCCTGTCGATCTCAGAATGCTCAATCTCCGGCATCAGACGGGTCAGCAGTCTGAGATTTGTCTCTCCGCTCAGATGAGGATAGAAACTCGGTTTTTCAATGAGCATTCCCACAGAGGACAGGGCCTCCACCTTTTTTTTCGCAACCGCTATGCCGTCAATGTGCACCGAACCGGCATCTGCCCGGATCAGATCGGCAATGATGCGGATCGTTGTGGATTTTCCGGCGCCGTTCGGACCGAGAAAACCGTAGATATCTCCGTGCTCCACAGAAAAACTGACTTTATCCAGTACCTTCTGAGGACCAAAGCTCTTTTCCAGTGAAAGACATTCCAGATGTTTCAAAGACCGGCCTCCATCTTCACAGCCGCCGAAGGGGAGGCTGTCATTGTCCTGTTCAACGAAGCAGTGCCCTCGAAGTTTCTAAAACTGTGAATGATCATCCATATCCACCGGGTGTACCGTCCAGTCACTGTCCGGAAAAAATTCCCGGACCTCACCGTCCGGTGTCAGCAGGACCACCCGCCTGATGAGTGCGTTGGCGATCATGGCCTTGCACTGATTGCAGATGAACTGATGCCCGGTGACATACATCGTGGACTCCGCTGTGGCATGTCCGTTGCGGGCGGCCAGAACGATGGCATTGCTCTCGGCATGGCTGCCGACGGCCCTGCACAGTTCCAGCCGGGTTCCGGAGGGAATATTGTTCCTGTCACGAAAGCAGAAACCGTATTCCAGACTGCTTTTCTGATTGGCAGGCGCTCCGTTGTAGCCGGTGCTGATTATATCCTTATTGCGGACGATCACTGCCCCGACCTGCCGCCTCAGACAGCTGGACCGGCTGGCGACCACTTGTGCAATATCCAGAAAATATGTATCCCAGTCCGGACGCTTTTCCATGATCACTCCTGTTTGCTCTCCAATCTAAATGATTCAATCTTCAGGAACAAAGGGAAAATAGCACTGTCTCCCGACGATACACAAAGAGCCGGTAAACCGGCCCTTCGCATGATGTCAATGAATGCAGTTACTCCGGTGACCAGATCAGCGGCCCTTCTTTGTGAAAGAGGGGTTGAGCTGACTGGCAACGAGATTCCGCTTCAGATTTGCTATATTGGACGTGGGATCCACTTCCTTTGGACAGACCTCCTGGCAGTTGAACATCGTATGACAGCGCATCGCACCGTGTTCGCCGGCCACAAGACTCAGTCTTTCTTCATCTGCAGCATCCCGGCTGTCCATGAAAAAACGGTTGGCCTTGGCCAGCGCTGCCGGCCCAAGGTATTCCGAATCGTAGCCGTTCACCGCACAGCTTGCGTAGCAGGCTCCGCACAGAATACAGTCGATAATGGTGTCCAGATGAGCCCTCTCATCCGGTGTCTGCAGCCGCTCTCCCTCTGCCGGAGGATTGTCTCCGGGGATGAGATAGGGCTTAACAGCTTTGTATTTACGCCAGAATTCACTCATATCCACATACATATCTTTGATAATATCCAGATGTGCCATGGGCCTGACGCTGATCTTCTCAGGCAGTTCGGTCAGCTGAGCCTCGCAGGCCAGACCGTATTTACCGTTAATGTGCATCGCGCAGCTTCCGCAGACTCCCTCCCTGCAGCTGCTTCTGTAGGCCAGCGTCGGGTCCAGATTCTCCTGAATATAATTGAGACCGTCCAGCACGGTCATTCCCGGTGTGAAGGGAACCTCAAAGTCATCAAAACGGTGTTTTTTATCCTGATCCGGATCAAAGCGGAAGACTTTGAATTTCTTGATCTGTGTCATAGCAGATCCTCCTAGTACTTGCGTTCTTTAGGTTCAAAGAGGGAGATGTCGACGTCCGACCAGTCCAGGTCGCAGGTCTTTCCGTTCCAGTCCGCCACAGTATGCTTCAGAAAACGCTTATCATCGCGCTTCGGGAAATCCGTGCGAAACTGTGCTCCGCGGCTTTCCTCGCGGTTCAGGCTGCCCCTGACCACTGTCTCGGCAATATCAATGCTGCCTCTGAGCTGCATGGCCCACATCAGGTCGAAATTGGCCTTCCGACCGCTGCTCTCCACCTTGATATCCGTGTAACGCTCTTTGAGCTCCATAATGTTTTCCAGAGCATCCTTCAGTCCCTTTTCCTCGCGGAAAATGCCTACATTCTCATTCATGGTCTCATTGAGGAACTTTCTCAGTGTTGAGTGACTTTCCTTCCCTTTCGCATTGAGCAGATCGGAAATCTTGGCGTCCTCTTCGTGCAGGGCCTTGCTGTAGATCTCGGCATTGCCTGCAGGGCTCCCACCGTCCTTGATGTATTTGGCACAGGCCTCACCGGCGATCTTGCCATAGACTACGGTTTCCAGCAGGGAATTGCCTCCGAGACGGTTGGCACCGTGCACGGACACACAGGCCGCTTCACCGGCCGCATAAAATCCCTTCACCTTCGGCGACGCTCCGTCAATGTCCACGTCCAGCCCGCCCATGGTGTAATGCTGACCCGGAACCACCGGAATCGGCTTCTCGATGGGATCCACACCGGCAAAGTGGATGGCATGCATCCGGATCCCGGGCAGACGCTCCAGGATCTTGGCCCTACCCAGATGGGTCAGGTCTAGATGTATGTATTTTCCATTCACACCACGACCTGCCAGGATCTCGCGCTGCATATTCCGGGCTACGATGTCCCTTGGTGCCACTTCCATGGCCTTGGCACTGTCATCGTAATTCACCAGGAAACGCTCACCGTTGCTGTTGCGGAGATAACCGCCTTCGCCTCGGGCTCCTTCGGTGATCAGAACATTGTTGGTAAAAAGTTCTGTGGGATGGAACTGTATAAACTCCATATCCTTCACAGCAATGCCTTCGTAAAAGGGCACGGCCATTCCCCAACCTGTATTGATATAGGCATTGGAGGTCTTGCCCCAGAGTCTGCCTGCCCCGCCGGTGGCCCAGATAACGGCATCCGCCTTGAACACTTCCAGCTCACCGGTGGTGATATTCATGGCCACAACGCCCCGGGCAGTATCATTTTCCACGATCAGCCGGGTCACGAACCATTCATCATAAATCACCATTTCAGAACGCTCAGAGGCCTCCTCATAACGTACAGCCTGCTCATAGAGCGTATGAAGGATATTGTGCCCCGTCTTGTCCGTCGAGAAGGCGGTTCTGGGAAAACCGGCTCCGCCGAAGGGACGCTGGGCAATCCTGCCGTCTACTGTCCTGGAAAAGGGACAGCCCCAGTGTTCCAGTTCGTATATGCGCTCCGGTGCCTCACTGGTCATTCTCAGGGCCGCCTTCTGGTCAGCCAGATAATCACTGCCCTTGACCGTGTCGAAGGCATGGAGGTCGGGGGAATCGAACACACCGCGGGGATGGTTCTTCAGTGCGGCATTGATACCGCCCTGTGCTGCAATACTGTGGCTTCTGACGGGGTGAACCTTGGTCAGAACCGCCACCTTGATATTGTTCCTGTTGAGTTCAATGGCGGCACGCAGCCCTGAATTTCCGGCGCCCACCACGATAACCTGATGATATTTCATGTCAACCTCCCAGTCCGAACAGGGGTTTCAGTGCGGGGATGAATTTGAAGATGGAGACAAGTGCAACTGCCCCTGACAGGACAAAGACCCAGATGATCAGCCGTTTCTGCTGATGGCTGAAACGGAGAAAGTCAGTGACCGTGATGCGGAGGCCGTTGAACATGTGCCAGAGAACCGCCAGCAGCAGCAGAAACTCAATGATATGGCCCACCGGTGAATCGTAGGCGGCCATCATCTCATCAAAATAACCCTGCCCGCCGGTGATATGGCTGATGGACCAGATATGGGCAAAAACATAGAAAACCAGGGCCAGACCCGTCAGACGGTGCAGTATGAAGGCCAGCATGCCCCAGTTGAAATTCAGTTTCCATTCCTGCAGTGTATTCAGTTTCAATGGACACCTCCCGCCTGTGTGAAGGGCATGATGATCACGTAGCCGTAGACCACCAGTGCCAGTCCTATGAGGGTCAGTCCCCAGCCATAGATCTTTTTCCGCATCGGTGAGGGATTGTAATCCGTGAGGACATTGAAGAGGCCGTTAAGACCGTGATAGACCACTGCCGACAGCAGAAGCAGGTCGAAGAGCAGCCAGCCCGGTGACATCAGCCGCTCCTGCACCTTCTCAAAGGTCACAGGCCGTTCGATGGCGTAATGCAGCACCCAGAAATGCACTGCCAGCCCGATTGAAATTAATATCGCCGTAACACGCTGCAAATACCATGACAGCGTAGCGGCTATGTTTCTGGTCAGATAACCCATTGGTTCCTCCTTACTGAATTATGACCGATGATTAAGCATTTGCGGAATTTATTTAATTAGGGTGAATTATAAAAGCTGATTTACCGTTTTAAAAAGAAAAAAGCACAGGCCGAAACCTGTGCTTTTCTGTTGTGAGGGTGGATAAACCCTATCAGCGGTCCAGGTTCATCTCAACCCATTCCTTAAGTTTCGGATCCTCTTCCAGAACACGGTTGAATACCTCATCAGGCTGGTATTTGTGATCCTCCAGGGTCTGGAAAACGAGTTTGGTATACGGCGTCATCTCCACCTTGTCTATCCGTCCCTTTTTAAGACGCATCCACTCCAGAAGGATGTACTTGAAGCGGCGCATGTGGTGGTGCTCAAAATCGTGGAGACTCACTTTGCCGTCCAGCCAGGCATAACTCATCTTGGTCTCTGGATTGAACAGGACAAAGAACCAGTGCCAGACAATAATGGCCAGGGTCGCGAGAATAGCCTCATAGTAGTGGATGATCTCCGCCACCTTGATGAACCACATCGGTGCCCAGTCGCCCACAAGCGTCGGAAACCATAGGACAAAGCCCGTCGCTCCCATGACGAGAGTACCCCAGATCAGTGCCCAGTATTCAGCCTTCTCTGCATAATCGTACTGATCGAATTCCGGTTTGTTCTTCCTCAGTCCCAAGTAATAGGCAATATTCTGAAGGGCCGTCGTGACATCGATCAACCGGGGGAAAAGGGATATCAGAACATCTCTTCCCCTGCGGGTCAGGATCAGATAGTAAACATGATAGGCACCGGTGATGATCATGAGAATTGCAGACACACGGTGTATCCACTGTCGCATGAACTCATTGATGCCGACGGCTGTGAGGGCCTTTGCCCAGATGCTTTCCGGCATCCTGAGCATGAATCCAGTGATGGCCAGCAGGATGAAGGTCGTCAGAAGCAGCCAGTGCTGTATCACTTCATTGTTGGTGAAACGCGGAATCGGGATCATCTCCGCCTTCCGGATCCTGCGCTCCCGCGCCAGATGGCTGAAGGTGATCAGCAGATTATGCAGAAGCATTCCGCCGATGACCACCACGATCAGCCAGAAATAAATGGTGCGAACCCAGTATGTGATCAGCTGAGCCTGTTCGTTATGCGCCCGGTGTGTGTAAGAATGGGCAAAGGTAAAGGTGGCACCCTGATGGCAGCTGGAACAGGTATTGACAATCTGTTCAGTGTGAACAGAGCTTTCCGGGTTGTCTGCCGGCAGTATCTTATGAACCCCGTGACAGTCCACGCACATCGCGGCCTTCTCGTCCCCGCGCATCACAGCCAGGCCGTGGTAACTGTCCTGATAGCTGTAGGTCTGTCCCTCCAGCTTATAATATTTTTTCTGTATGACCGGATCCTCATGACAGCGAATGCAGGTTTCCTCCTGAAAAAGGCGCATGTCGATCAGAGAATTCGGATCGGCTCCCGGATGGTAGTTGTGGGCAATATGGCAGTCATTGCAGACAGGTGCCTCCTTGATCCCGCGCTTCGCCGAGTTCCAGTGAATACTCTGCATATACTCTTCCACCACATCCCCGTGGCATTCACCGCAGGTCCCCGGTATCTGGAGATTGCTGATCCGGGAATCTGAATAACTTCTGTACTTCACCTGATGGTAATCATGGCAGTCCAGGCAGGACGGACCGTCCTCACCCAGATGAAAATGCATGCTGGACTTGCTCAGAATACTCTGATCATAGTGACAAAGACCGCAGTCCACAGCCGCAGCCCCCTCCTCCATGTGCATCTCATCGACCACATCCTCATGACAGCTGCCACAGCTGACAACACCATGGTGTACTGAACCCTCTGTAAAATCATCATGGCAGTCCAGACACTCAAAATCCTGCCCGTAAAGAAGACAGGCCTGCAGAATCATTATGAGTATCGCAGTCCACCGTATCCCGCTGAAATACTTCTTCTCCACTCTCACAACATTCATTCCTTTCCGCTGAAAATTAACAACTCTCCCCGCGATCCTTAGGACCTATACAATAATTTAATTATATGACTCATAATATACTAAATAAAAAATAATACAAAGAAAGCGGAAGTCGCCCTCCGCTTTCTTTGTGTGAGCAAGTTGTATTACTGGACGAGAGGCAGGTCCACATGTCTGTCATGCCATGCCACGGGATGATTCGGATAGATCATTCCGTTAACACCGTATTTGATGGATAAAGTGGTGTATCCAAGGGTATTCAGATAGCTTGTCAGAGCCGCAGAGGTCTGGCCCGTATAGCAGTAGACATAGACTGTGCGGTCGGAGGGAATATTGTACAGAGAGGCAGTGCTGAGGATGTCTCCGGGAGTGATGCGATACGCATTTTCAATATGTCCGTAGGTGTTCCAGTCTGCTGCGGACCAGTAGTTGATGACATATTCATCAGCCATTGTGGCAGCCGCGGAAGCGCCTTTCAGCCCACCGGCAACGGTGACGTCAAGCATCGCATCCAGAATGTCTTCGCCGGTCTCTTCGCCGGTATCCAGCTCAGGTGCATCATAGGTTTCGGCCGTCGGTTCGGTGTCTTCCATGCTCCAGGCGGTGAAATCACCTTTGGTGTTGGCGCCCCAGCTGTTGGTTGTCGTGCTCCAGCCGCTCATTCCCCATTTGAGGATCTTGGCATCATAGCCCATGAGGGAGGCAACAGTCTGCAGATGGCTGGCGGTCTGACCGGTATAGCATACGATCAGGACAGTGCCCGTAGGATTGGCCTCTGCAAGCTTGGTTTTGAAATCTGCAGCGGCCCAGTTGACAGCGCCTTCGATATGTCCGGCATTGTAAGCGTCGGCAGCGCGGACATCCACAACCAGTTCGAAACCAGCAAGGAAGGTCGCAGCCTGTGCTTCAGCAGTCAGTGTGGTGTCATCAGGGGCAGCGGCAACCAGAAAACGGAATCCGCCCATGTCTTCCACGTAAGTAATCAGTTCTGCAAATTCATCAACATCTTCATCTTTTGTACAGCCAACAGTCACGATCATTGATACAGTCAGCAGCAGCAATAGCCATTTTTTCATTTCTCTACTCCTCTTTTGTTTAGATTCTGGCTTTTTCCATTGTCCGTGACAAAGACAATAACTGTGCCATACTTAACCACGGTTAAACAATAGGCGGAAATCCGGGGGCATTAGCCTCCGCCTCTCAACCCGCATCATGACTGAATCCAGCTCTCTAAAGGATTCACCCTCATCGCATACAGGCTCAGAGGCATGATCTCAAATTATATCTATATAGCATTAATATTATATATGATTTCTCATATTCTAATCAGCGATTCAAAGCGAATTCCCAATATTGGGAACAGGCAGTAACAAATAAAATAACAATCATATAGGCAGTCTTAAATATTACAAAATCGGTCACCTATTCGAGACGCAGCAGGAAGTCCTCAGCAGGCTCAAAGCCGGTCAGTCGTTTATCCATGATCTCCACGCCGTCCTCATCGAGAAAGACGATAGTGGGAACCCCTTTGATGGCATAACGCTGTTTGAGCATCCGTGCCTCATCGCTCTTATCCTGGGTCAGATCGACCTTGAGAAGAGTGTGTTCCGACAGAGCCTCCTGCACACGGGGATCGCTGAAGGTCAGTTTATCCAGTTCCTTACAGGGGATACACCAGTCGGCATAAAAATCGATGACCACCGGACGGTCGTCTTCATCAGCTGCACTCAGGGAGGATTCGCTCCAGCTCCCCCACTGCAGCTCGGACAGAGATGCCGGAGCGGGTTTGACAAACCAGATTCCCAGGGCCAGCACCGCCATGGAGAGGCTGATCTTCCCTTTGTAGAAAGCCGGTGATCTCATACCGGAGCTGTCAATGACCGCATAGTAGGCAGCGGCAAGGATCATGTACAGGGGCAGGGCCGGACCGGCAATTTGATCAGGCAGCAGCGGCAGCAGAAAATAGATGGCCATACCCACCAGGGCGAGGCCGAAGAAGATGCGCACAGCGTTGAGCCATTCCCCGCTGCGGGGCAGGTCTCCGAGGCGGCTGGAGAAAATACCCAGAAAGAGGTAGGGCAGGCCCAGACCCAGACTCAGGGTGAAGAACATGACAAAGCCGATAAGGGGAGAGCCGCTCTGGGCCACATAGGTCAGCAGACCGATCACAAAAGGTCCTACGCAGGGTGCAGCGACGATCCCCATGGTCAGTCCCATGATCAGAGATCCGAAGGCTCCGCTGCGACTCCCGCCGCCGATCTGCATCAGGCCAGTGGGCAGCCGGAATTCATAGAGTCCGAACATGGACAGAGACAGCGCAATCATCAGCGCCGCCAGGCCGATGAGCACATAGGGGCTTGCCAGAGCCGCACCGAACATGGAACCGGTCATGGCGGCAAAGGTCCCCAGCACAGAGTAGGTCACGGCAATACCGAGAACATACATGGAGGCCATGAGGACAGTGGACCCCTGTTTGCCCTGACTTGAAAAGAATCCCATAGTGATAGGTATCAGCGGATAGACACAGGGCGTTAGATTGAGGGCCAGGCCCCCGAAAAACACGATGATCAGTGTGAGAAAAAAACCTCTTTCGGCGAAATCCGAACCCGGAGCGGAACCCTCATAACTCTGCAGTTCCTCAGCTTCCCCGGTATCGGACAGACCGCCTGCTGCGCTCTCCCCCGCCCTGTCCTCCGACAGCGCCTCGACAGACAATTCGCCCACCGGCACAGCGATCTCCCAGCTCACGGCCCTGCTTACAGGAGCCAGACAGACCTGATCATTGCAGCCCTGATAGGTCAGGGACGCGTTCACAGTCGCCCGGCCGTCAGGAAGCGGTGAAAGCAGTTTCAGTGTCACCGCGATCTGAATCTCTCCCTCAAAGACCGAGGTCCTGCCCCCCAGAGACTCCAGTTCCACGATCTTCGGCCGCGGGTAGCTGATCTGCTCCAGGGACAGTGCCGGACCCGCCTCCACATGCAATTCTGTGGGAATCAGAAATTCATCAAGGGGACGATGACTGTTGATATGCCACTTTTCTTCCACCCGCAGCTTCAGAAGCAGCTCCAGACTCTCCCCGACAGCCACAGCCTCCGTCTGACCACCTGTCTGTATGTCCACAAGTTCTTCAGGCTCCATGGCCGATATCAGCTGGAAACTCAGCATGAGAATACCCGTCAGGGCGGCAAGTCTTTTCATATCAATCCTCTGTATCCTTTCGAAATTCCATTTTCTTTCAGCTCATTCCACCCCAGGCCTGTATTCATGGCGGCGGTCCCAATCCTCTGATGCATTTTTACACCTGAGGTTACTGAAAACTTCAGCAGTCTCAACTCCCGACGCGCAGCGAATTCGGGGTCAGATCCGCATCTGTCCGCCGTTGAGACTGTCATTCTGTCCTGAGACGGGAAAAAATCTCCTTCAGCCCTTCCGACGAGATGTCCTCCGCCTCACTGAGCAGCTGATCGGTCTTTTTGATCATTTCCGCCCGGTATTCCCGGTCGCTGATACTCTGTAGATTGATCAGAACATTCATAGCTGCACCTTTTAGGGCCGCTTCTGCCTGCAGAATACCGACACCGCTGTCACTGAGACTGCTGCGGCTGCCCCGATCGGCTGTGAATACACAGAGTTCCATGGCCTCCCGGGACAATTCCATGACCTTCATAGGGACTGAGACTCCCTGTTTCGCCGCCGACAGGACCGCGGCCTCCCGGACAGCTTTTTCCGACTCGGTCTTTTTCGGCAGCCGTCCGGCGTTCATCATGTTGTTGAAGGCCTCCGTATCTTCATCCACCGCTTTCAGCAGAGCATCCTTCAGACGCTGAGCCCTTACAGGGAGTTCGAACAGCTCTCCAAGGGCTTCCGGGTCGGCATTTTTTTCGTGACTCAGCTGGGCCACCATAGAGGCCAGGGCTGCGGACAGGGCACCGGCATAGGCCGATACACTGCCGCCGCCGGGTGCGGGACTGTCCACCGACAGCTCGTCCGCAAAGGCAGCCAGTGACATTTTCGCCAGACGATCGGTCGCGGTCTCCACCCGCAGGTCAATAATCTTTTCCGCCGGATCGAAGGGAGCGAGTTCTGACAGACCCAGACTCTGGACAGCGATACGGATTCGCTCCTTCTCCGGCTGGCCCGGAGATCTGCCCTGTTTTCTCAGATAATGATCAGCGGCATCCAGAAGGGCCTGCTTCGGCAGCAGTCCCACGAGTTCAGATCCAGTGACCCTCACTCCGCGCAGAGCCGCCTCCTCGGCCACAGTGTCAAAAGCCTGATGGAGACCTGTCACATGGTAGTCGGTCAGATTGATACTGACCTGAGCACAGTGATACTCTTCAATGGTCCAGCCCACGGCCTTGCAGTGCTGAAGGCGCCCGGGAACCCGTTCCTTATTCCCCTCGGCGTCCAGAACCGGTCTGCCCTCACTGTCCCTTTTCAGACGCCCCTGCTGGCGGATGCTCAGTGCAATGTCCGAGGCGATCTTTTTATTTTTAGTATTGAGGTTCACATTGTATGCGATCAGAAATTCACGGACACCGATGACCGTGGCACCGCTGCGGGGATTGAAGACCGCCTCACCAAAATCCGGTGCCCAGTCGCTGTCCTTCAGCTTTTCAGCCAGACCTTCGTATTCCCCTTTGCGGATCAGGGCCAGATTCCGACGGGCTTCGCTGCGGGCGGCCTTTTCATACAGATAGACAGGGATGCCCAGCTCCGATGCAACTCTGGCGCCCAGCGCCTCCGCCATCTCAATGCATTCGGACTCGCTGACGCCTGACACCGGGATGAAGGGACAGACATCGGTGGCCCCCATGCGGGCATGTGCCCCCTGATGTTCACGCATATCCAGAAGCTCCGACGCTTTTCTGATGCCCTGGAATGCACCCTCCAGAACCGCCTCCGGCGTCCCGACAAAGGTCACGACCGTCCGGTTCGTATCATATCCCGGATCCACATCAAGGAGGGACAGACCCTTCACACTCTGTATGGCATCGGTGATGGCCCGGATCTTTTCCGGGTCCCTGCCTTCACTGAAATTGGGTACACATTCGACAAGGCGCATCTGAAAATTCCTTATGTTTTTATTTTATTCCTGCTTCCGCGGCAGCTCCGGACCGGCCGCAGTTCTGCACTCACTTGACGGGCATATTAATCAGAAAATACATCAGATAGAGCAGAACCGCCAGCATGATCAGCAGCCAGGTCACCGATCGGGCCGGCTTATAACGGCGCAGATGTATGCCCAGATCGAAGCGCTTTGTTTCTGTGTCCTCAGTCTCTTCGTGGAGAACATGTCTGCTGGGTCTGGGGATATTCGGCATGGTCAGTCCGTCCTTTCAGAATGCGGATCCGGCAAAAAGACCGGAGAAAAAATTGACAAAGGGCCAGATCAGGATCCCGAAGACTGAGATCCCGGTGACCATACCCAGCAGGATCAGCCCGATCAGAACCATGGGGCCGGTGCGCTCCAGAGTGTCCAGCATTGGATCATAGCGCCGCGGCAGCAGCCCCCTGAGAATTCTGCCTCCGTCCAGTGGCGGAACAGGCAGCAGGTTGAACACGGCCAGGGCCAGGTTGATCTTCAGGCTGTAGATCAGCATAATTTTCAAGATAGAGACCGGATCAATTGATGTGATCATGAACTGTTCTGGGCCGATGAGTCGGATGGCCAGGCCGCTGAGCAGTGCCAGGAACATATTGCTCATGGGGCCCGCAAGGGCGATCCAGAGCATATCCTGCCGCGGGTTGCGCAGGTAGCGGATGTCCACCGGAACAGGTTTGGCCCAGCCGAAATGCACCAGAAAGAGCATCAGGGTTCCGAAGGGATCCAGATGAGCGAGGGGATTGAGAGTCAGCCGTCCCATGTTCCTGGCAGTGGGATCTCCGTAACGCCAGGCGGTGTAGCCGTGAGCAAATTCGTGGAAGGCCAGGGCAAAGAGAATGGGCGGGGCCAGAATGACGGCGAGCTGTACCTGATTCATAATACCTTTCTATGGATTTGGAAGTGCTTTGTTCCGATTCATTTTCGTCGTTCCCGGGGATGGAAGCTTTTATGGATCTCCTTCAAATAGCTGCGGTCCAGATGTGTATATATCTGGGTTGTGCTGATACTGCTGTGTCCCAGCATTTCCTGAACGGCCCTGAGATCGGCGCCGCCCTCCAGAAGGTGGGTGGCGAAGCTGTGCCTGAAGACATGGGGACTCACCATTTTATCGATTCTGGCAGCCCGGGCATACTGCTGCAGGATCTTCCAGATCCCCATTCTGCTCAGGGGCCGGCCGCTGCGGTTGAGAAAGACGGTATCCCCGCTTTCCAGACTTTTTCTGGCCAGAACAGAACGACTGTAAGTGATGTATTTTTTCAGCCAGGCAAGGGCTTCCTCTCCTGCCGGGACCATCCGTTCCTTGTTCCCTTTGCCGAATATTCGCAGAAAACCCTGCTGCATCAGGATGCTCGGCAGGCGCAGGTCCAGCAGTTCTGAGATACGAAGGCCGCAGCCGTAAAGGAGCTCCAGCATAGCCCTGTCCCGTATGCCGAGATCAGTCTCTGTGTTGATCACAGCGATCATATCCTCTATATCCGGTATGTCCAAAATCTTCGGCAGACGTTTCGGCAGTTTGGGGCTGTCTACAAGCTCGCTCACATCTTTGGATATCTGTCCCTCATTGAGCAGAAAGCGGTGAAACATGCGGATGGCGGAGAGGTTGCGGGCCACGGAATTGGCAGCGAGTCCCACTTCTGTGAGACTGCTCAGGAAGGCCCGGATATGTCCGTCCTCGATCCTGTCCACAGAGCTCAGCCCGTGGACATCCTCCATATAGCTGATATAGCGCTGCAAATCCAGGGTATAGCTGGCGACGGTATTTTCCGCCAGGTTTCTCTCAACCCTGAGAAAATAGATAAAATCCTTCAGGGCGGGCTTCAATGCACGATCTCCTGCCGATCTTTCAGCATTTTCCTCTGAGATCTGCGATGCTCCCCGCTGTCGGTGGTCTTCAGCTGATCTGATGTCTCCAGAATGTTGAGAATATGTGTCTTCAGACTATCCGCCGCCAGCAGTCGGGGAAGGAGCACATGGTCTGCACCTTCAGCGTACATCCGCAGGGCCCTTGCCGGACTTTCGGCATTCACAATGATCGCAGCGTCCGTGCAGATCTCCCGCAGTATCGGAATGATTCTCAGATTATCGGTGCCCACCAGCATCGTATCAGGTATGGTGGAGACCACAATCCTTGCATGGCTGATCCCTGCCTGACGCAGTGTGTCCGGATGACTGATATCCCCGTAAACCACTCTGACACCCAGATTCTGCAGGGATTCTCTCACCTCCGGATTAAAATCGACGACCGTGATCCTGTCCTTCAGTTCAATCATATCCCTGAGCAGCGAGGATGCCACCCGGTGAAAACCCAGAATAGCGATATCCCTCTTCTCCTCAGACGAGGACCCGCCTGCCTCCTGATCTGCCGGGTTGCGCCTATGCGCGGTCCCGGATGAGAAGATGCCTGTGAGCCGGTCAATGATCCTGTCGGAGGCGTTGATGGCATAGGTGCTGAGGAGAGCTGTGATCACATAGGCAAAGAGGATGATCGAGAGGACAGAATCGCCGATCTGACCTGAACCCAGTCCCATGGAGGCCAGAACCAGGGAAAACTCGCTCATCTGACTGAGATTCAGCGATGCACGGAGGCTGATGCGTCTGTCCTTTTTCAGCAGCTGAAGCAGAGGAAACAGTATGATGAACCGGCTCAGGATCAGCAGGGCGGCCAGGATCAGCCCCCCGGCCAGCAGTGCAGGGACGTCCATGGGGTTGGGAATCTGCATGCCCAGAGCCACGAAGAACAGCGTGACAAAAATATATCGGATATTGACGATCTTGGCGATCACATCCAGATTGTAGGGAAAGGTGGAAATCGAGATTCCTGCGATCAGTGCACCCATCTCAATGCTCAAGCCCAGGATATCCGCAAGGGCGGCCACCAGAAAGCACCATCCCAGAGCGGAGATCAGCATCAGCTCCGGCACCTTGGCAATGGCCCGAAAGACCCGGGGAAGAACGTATTTGCTCAGAGACAGTGCACCGATGGATAGAAGCACAATCTTAAGCAGACTCAGGGCCAGGGTCAGAAAACCCGGTTCGGCCAGACTCGGCTGCATGCCCAGCAGAAGGATGGCCCACAGATCCTGAAAAATCAGAATGCCGAGAGTGATACGACCCGCAAGAGTATCCAGCTCAAAGCGCCCGTATAAAAGTTTGATCACAATAGCCGTGCTGGACAGGCCAGCGGCGGCGGAAATGTAAAACAGAGCGTAGCTGTCACTGAGAGAAAAAATATTCAGGACCAGAAGCGCTGCGGCGATAAAAGCGGCAGTCAGCGGAAACTGCAGAAGACCGGCGCCGATCAGAGAGCCCGCAACTTCCCGCAGCTTCTTCATATCGATCTCCAGGCCGATCAGGAAAAGAAGAAAAATCAGACCGAAGCGGGACAGCAGCTCAATGGCAGCATGGTCCTCCACCAGTCCCAGACCCATACGGGGACCCAGCAGAATCCCTGCTGTCAGATAAGCCAGTATCGGCGGCTGCCGAAGGATATGTCCAAAATATGCAAGGGCGGTGGCTGCCAGGATCGCAAGACCCACCGTCAGTATGAGGTCTTCCCCCATGTGTTTTTATCAGGCTCCGTGAACCTTTTTTATAAACTCCGGCAGGAGTTTGTGATTGGCGGGATCTTCCAGGGCGTTGCCGACGACGATCAGGTCTGCTCCGGCCTTCACCTTTTTCAGGGCCAGCTCAGGTGTGCGTATGCCACCCCCGACCATGATCGGCATGGAAACCATTGCACGGGTTTTCATGATCGTGATATCCGGAACAGCCTCCCCGGCTCCGCTCCCAGCCTCAAAATACAGCAGTTTGAATCCCATCATTTCCGCCGCAATGGCATGTGCCACTGCGATATCCGGCTTATTGTACGGAATGGCCTTGGTATTGCTCATAAATTCCACAGTGGTCGTGGTGCCGGTGTTGATAAGTGTATAGGCCGTCGAGATGGTTTCCATACCCATGGCCTTCAGCCGCGGTGCAGCAATCACATGGCTGCCGAAGAGATAGTCCGCGTTTCTTCCGCTGATAATGGAAATGAACAGGATCGCATCAAAATCACTGTGTATCTGACTCAGGCTGCCGGGAAAAAGCAGCATCGGGAGATCTGTTTCGGATCGGATCAGCTTGACCTTGGCGTCATAGCCGTCATCCATCATCAGACTCCCGCCAACCAGAATCGCATCCGCAGAGGCCTCATTCAGCACCTGAAGCAGGTTCTTCAACTCCTCGAAACCGATGCTGTCCGGGTCGATCAGCGGCAGAAAACCGGCCTGATATGTGTTTTTCAGCTCCAGCAGATGACGATAAACACTCATAGGGTCCCAAGCAGGTCTGTAAATGTATCCAGTTCCCGGCGACTTCTCTTTTCAGTGACTGCGATCAGCAGCTCATGGTCGCGTCCGGGTATCAGATCACTGACGGCAATGCCCGCCATGACCCGGTGTTTTTCATACATTGCCTCCACGATCTCTTTGGCCGGCACTGCTGTCCTCACTGTAAATTCCTTGAAAAAAGGTTTGGAAGACGCCGCTTCAAAACCATTGAGCGCCGTGATCTGCTCATGAAGATAGTGTGCCTTCCGGGTCGAAAGTTCCGCCGTGGCCCTGAGACCGCTTTTCCCCATCAGCGCCATATAGACCGTGGCAGCCAGGGCATTCAGCCCCTGATTGCTGCAGATATTCGAAGTGGCTTTCTCCCTGCGGATATGCTGCTCCCGCGTCTGCAGCGTCAGAACATAACCGCGGCGGCCCTGCCGGTCGGTGGTCGCTCCGATGATTCGTCCAGGCATTTTTCTGACATATTTCTTTTTCGCTGTGAAAATTCCCAGATAGGGCCCTCCGAAACTGCGGTGGTTGCCCAGGGCCTGTCCCTCTGCAAACACAATGTCCGCACCATAGCTTCCAGGTGCCTTCAGCAGCCCCAGAGACACCGGATCCGTTCCCTGAATGAAAAGGATCTCTCTGTCCGCACAGAGGGTGGCGATCTGCTCCGCCTCCTCCAGATACCCAAAGAAATTGGGGCTCTGCAGAGCCACAGCCGCAACCTCCTCTGAAAGCATCGTCTCCAATGCCCCGCCATCCAGTGTAGAACCCTTCAGCGGAATACGCCGGATCTCCAGACCCAGGGATTCTGCATAGGTTTCCAAAACATCCAGATAACTGGGGTGAAGACTGTCGGCGGCTAGAATGACATGCCTGCCGCTGATATTCCGGGCCATCATCGCAGCTTCGGCCAGAGCTGTCGCGCCATCGTACATGGAGGCATTGGCCACATCCATTCCAGTCAGGGCGCAGATCATACTCTGAAATTCATACATGGCCTGCAGGGTTCCCTGCGAAACCTCGGCCTGATAGGGTGTATAGGCAGTGTAGAACTCACTCCGCGAGATCAGAAAGTCCACAGCCTTTGGAATAAAGTGGTCATAACTGCCGCCGCCGAGGAAGCTCATACGGCCCCCGTCATTGAGGGCAGCCAGATCCTGCAGCTCATCGAGCAGCTCCATTTCACTGAGAGCCGGGGGAAGCTGCATTTCCCGGTTTCCCTTCAGGTTCTCAGGTATTCCTTTCAGCAGGTCCTCGTAGCGCTCAGCCCCGATACGGGTCAGCATGTCCCTCAGATCCGCCTCTGTATTGGGAAAGTATCGCATAGATTATCCGATATGCTCCTGATATTTTTCAGCATCCATCATGGCATCCAGTTCAGAGGGATCGCTGATGCGGATCCGAACCATCCAGCCCTCTCCGTAGGGGTCATCATTCACTGTTTCCGGCGCATCATCCAGTCCGGCGTTGATCTCCACGATCTCCCCGTTGACAGGAGAAATAATATCACTGACAGTCTTAACCGCCTCGATTGTACCCATGGCCTTGTCTTTTGTGACCCGGTCTCCGACTTCCGGCATTTCCACGAAGACCACATCACCCAGTTCTGACTGTGCAAAGTCGGTGATACCCAGCGTGACGGTCTCTCCGTCCACCCGGACCCACTCATGATCACTGCTGTATTTTAGATCGGCGGGAAAATTCATCCTTCAACTCCTTTCAGCTGAATCAGCTGTTTGAATCGTTCTGTTTCTTATAATCAAATCTCTCTAAAAATCCCGTATCAAAATCTCCTTTGATAAAATCCGGATGGGCCAGGATCTGCTGCTGAAAGGGAATGGTGGTTCGCAGCCCTTCGATCACGGTTTCCTCAAGAGCGCGCTGCATCCGGTTGATGGCACTTTCCCGGTCGTGTCCCTGCACAATCACCTTGGCGATCATGCTGTCGTAGTAGGGCGGGATCTGGTATCCGCCGTAGGCATGGCTGTCAACCCGGACACCGCTGCCTCCCGGCATGTGGAAGGTACTGATCGTGGCGGCATTGGGACGGAAGTTATTATCGGGATCCTCAGCGTTGACCCGGACCTCGATAGCATGGCCCCGCAGCTTGTAGCCCGCCATTTCCTTCGGCAGCTCAAAGCCGTCAGCGATCTGTATCTGCTTTTTCACAAGATCCATGCCGATAACCATTTCGGTGACCGGATGCTCCACCTGAATCCGGGTATTCATCTCCATGAAATAGAAGTCACCGCCGGCATCGAGCAGAAATTCTATGGTCCCGGCACCGACATAGCCGGCCTCTGCCGCACCTTTCACTGCCACATCCTGAAGCCGCTTACGGATCTCAGGTGTGACCGCAGGGCTGGGGCTCTCCTCGATCAGTTTCTGATGCCTGCGCTGAATACTGCATTCCCTCTCGCCCAGAGCCATGACATTGCCGTGGGTATCCGCCAGGATCTGCACTTCAATATGACGCGGTTTGACAATAAATTTTTCCAGATACATATCCCCGTTGCCGAAGGCTGTCAAGGCCTCCTGACTGGCGGTTGAATAGGCTGTGGCGATATCAGAGGGACCGCGGATAATGCGCATGCCCCGTCCTCCCCCGCCGGCGCTGGCCTTCAGAATGACAGGATAACCCATCTCCTCGGAGATCTTCTCGATCTCCTTCACACTTTTCACCACACCTTCACTGCCGGGAATCACAGGGACACCAGCCTGCCTCATGGTTGCCTTCGCGGACGCTTTATCACCCATTTTCCGTATGACAGCACTTGGAGGTCCAATAAAGAGCAGATTGTTCTCCTTGCAGATATCCGCAAACTCCGCATTTTCCGCGAGAAAACCGTAGCCGGGGTGAATGGCGTCTGCATCCGTCAGTTCTGCGGCACTGATAATCTGTGGAATATTGAGATAGCTGAGACTGCTCTGGGGCGGACCGATACAGACCGCTTCATCCGCGAAACGGACATGCAGACTGTATTTATCAGCTGTACTGTAGACCGCAACCGTCTGAATATCCAGCTCGTGGCAGGCCCGGATGATCCTGAGAGCAATCTCTCCGCGGTTGGCGATCAGTATCTTTTTGATCTTTCCCATCTACTCTACCCTGAACAGGGGGGTATCATACTCCACGGCGGAACCGTTGTCAACAAGGATATCCTTGATGATTCCGTCCTTGTCTGACTCGATCTCGTTCATGATCTTCATGGCCTCAATGATGCAGACGGTCTGACCGCGGCTCACCTTGTCGCCCACACTGACAAAGGGCTCATCATCGGGGGACGGCGCCCTGTAGAATGTACCGACGATGGGGCTTTTCACCAGATGACCGCTCTGCGCCGGGGCAACTGCACTCTTTTCCGCCTCAGCCTCCCGGACTGCAGGAGCGGGAGCCGCTGCTGCAGGAGCCTGAACCTGTGAATAGGATGAAGGCGTATGGTAAACAATCTCATTGCCCTTCTGGGGTGGATTTTTAGTAATGCGGATCTTCTTGCCCCATTTGGAAAATTCGATCTCGTGCACATCACTCTCATCGACCAGCTGCACCAGCCGACGGATCAGGTTTTCATTCATAGTTCCCTCAATTGAAAATAATTACTTCTTCGCTCGTTCCAGATATTCACCGGTCCGGGTATCGATCTTGATCAAGTCTCCCTCATTGACAAAGATCGGGACATTCACAACCAGCCCGGTTTCCAGAGTTGCCGGTTTGGTCACGTTGGTAGCCGTGTCACCGCGAACCCCGGGTTCAGTCTGACTCACCAGCAGAATGACAGCGGTCGGAATCTCGATCCCGATCGGGCTATCCTGATATGTAAGCACTTTTATGGTCATGTTTTCCTTAATATAATTCATATCGTCCCCGAGAATATCCCGGGAGATCGGTGCCTGATCATAGGTTTCGTTGTCCATGAAAACATAATTATCCCCGTCCATATAGAGATAATTCATTTCCCTTGCTTCAATTCTTGCTTCATCGATCTTTTCACCGCTGCGGAATGTATTTTCCAGGACCTGCCCGGTCACAATATTTTTCAGCTTAGTTCTGACCACGGCACCGGCTCTGCCCATCTTGCTGTGCTGATAACTGACGATCTTGCACAGAGCACCGTTGTAAATGATGACCATACCTGTTCTGAAATCTGCTGTTGTTGCCACTGTTTCTCCTTTTTATCGAAGAAAATTATGACTTCTGCAACACTTTAACAATACATTTTTAGGAGGCTGCAGAGCCTCGGTCCGACTCTTACTGTCCTCCGGCCGCTGACCTGACAGTCACGCGGAGTGAGTCATAGACTTCCTGACCCGAATGCACGCTGATCCAGCCGCTTCCCGGTCCGCTGCCGACCAGGAGATGCCCGCTCCCGTCCAGACTGCCCAACACAGGATCGCAGCGCCATTCCAGATCCCGGCTCCCTGCTCCGGCTGCTGCACTGCCTGTTTCCAGTTCCAGTGGAATTCGGCTCCCTGCATCGAGATACTGTGTATCCAGACGGATACGCAGGGACGTTCTCAGCTGTCCAGAGTCCTCTGACACAATAAAGAGAGCATTGGCCACAGGCCTTTCTCCGCCGGTATCTGAGGGTGCATTCTGAACCCGGTCCCCCAGCAGAAGGGTCGATGACCCACCGCCGTCAAGATTGACAGCATGATACATTCCCCTGCTCCGGAGATAATCCGCCAGTTCATACAGATCCATTCCGGCACTGTAGCCCGGCTGTCTTCCATCCACAACACAGAGCAGGAGCTTTCCACCGTCCTCACTGACTCCTAAAGCCGTTCTCGGATGCCGGGTCTCTGAAAAAGTGCCGGCAGGCACGACGGTCTCTCCCTCCGACAGCAGCAGCGGACCGCCGCCGATCAGTTCCTGAATCTTCCGGTCGAAAGGACTGAGCTTCAGTTCCAGTGTCAGGGTGTCTCCGGCCCTAACCTGCTTCTCCAGCTGACAGGCTGCGGTTCCGTGGGCACTGAGTACTGCTCTGCCCTCTCCGAGAGGGCTTCCTCCTTCAAGCTTCAGGGGACCTTCCTCCACAAGCATTCTGAGAGGATGGTTGACAGCATAGTCATCCAGCCAGCGCCCTCTGAACTCCGTTCCCCAGCGGTTGCTACGAGTCTTCCGTCCTCTGCGCTCAGTGTATAGAATCAGCTCATTCTCTTCCCGGGATTCGTTTATACCGCTGATACTGAGTGTATCACCGCCGGGCAGCTGAAGACGGCCGCTGAACTGCAGCCGGCCCATATAGATCTCCATGTCCTCCGATACGGCAAAGAGATCCCGGCCGCCGGGTCGTTTGAGCAGTTCCCCCAGTATGACCTGAGCATTCACAGGAATACCTCCCGCAGCATAAAAATCTCCGTTGACACCGCCGAGAACACGGTCACCATTCTGCATCGCCCGGGAAGCCATGGAACTGCTGCGTTCATTTCCTCCCAGCGTATCCCCGCTGAGCATTGTCCTTACCTGCAGATCCTCCTGCTGCAGATCAACCTCAATGCAGTGAAGCTGCCAGGGTCCCTCAGCAACCGATTCATGGGTGTAGCGAAAACCCGGTCCGCTACTGCTGCTTCTCTGAAGTTCGGCATACAGGGGCTGTCCCTGTAAAGTAAGGATCAGAAGGCCAAATAAGAATCTCAGCATATACAGCTCCGGATATTCCTGTCGCGAAAGTTTATCATATTTTGCCGTGAACTCCAAGGAATGAATTGCTTCGTTGCCCTATATGTGCTAAAATACAAAAGGATATGCATCCAGATAGAATTAAGCGTCTTGTAAATCATAAGAACGCTGCAGGAAAAATGATGGATTTAATATACGGAATCATACTTAAATGACACAGACACCGGAAAACGACAATAGTGATAAACTGTTCAGTGATATTCTGGATGCTTTGGCCGAAGGCATTGCCATCACGGATATGAATCTTGGAATCACACGCATTAACCCCTCATTTACCGAAATAACAGGACTGAGTGAAGATGAAGTGATAGGACGTGGTCTTCAGGAAACTGTCTTTTCCATTGCCGAGGGCATAAGCTCTGACCGGCTGGAACCCGTTTTCAGGAAGCTGGAAAAGGGGCAGCCCTTCAAAAAGCTGAATATACAGACCGGTGAACGCAGTCTTGAGATCAGCAGCAGCATATTGAAACAGCATTCCCGAATCCTTGTGAGAATACAGGATATCACTGAGACAGATTCAGCAAAGAAAAACCTCTCTCAGATATTTACGCGGCATCAGGCCCTGCTGAAGGGTTTATCTGAACTTGTCTTCCGCTTTGACAGGGACGCTGTCATCATTGACTTCAATGCCCCGCGGGATGACGAGAACCTGTATGTTTCACCGAAGCAGTTCGTCGGCCGGAAGGTACATGAGGTCATGCCTGATCATGTCAGCAAGGCTGCCAGGCAAAGCATCTCCAGAGTTCTGGAGGACGGGAAGCCTGAAAGTATTTTCTATGATCTGGAAATGACCGGGGGTTTGGAACACTATGAAGCACGCTTCGTTCCGGACGGCCTCGGGAATGTGCTGGCGGTTGTCCGGAATATCAGTGAACTCAGCCGAACCCGTGACAAGCTGCAGGAGACGCTGCATCGTTTCAGAACTTTCACTGAACGCTCTCAGCAGGGTATTCTGATCGGGAGTATTGAGAATATTACAGATTTTTACCATAACACGGCCTTTGCAGGCATCTTCGGTTACACATCGAAGGACATCCCCGACATGATGACATGGTTCCAAATGGTCATACCCGATGCAGAGGACAGGGAGGAGATCAGAGAAGCTTTTTATAAGGATATCCGTGAACACTCTGATGGTTCCGATATACCTGACCTTGAATTGCAGACCCGGCATAAGGACGGCCGCGATCTACTGATAAAAATACAGCGGACCATCTCCTCCGACATGCTCTTTGCTACGATTTCTGATATCACAGGAGAACGTCTTCGGGAAAAAACACTGCTGGCTCAGTTGGACATCAGCAGTTACGCAGAGGAGCATAGTGAGGACGAGATTCTCTCTTTTGCGCTGAATCGTACAGCTCAGATCCTGCACAGCGAAAAGGCCTGTTTTATATCCGAGACTGCCACCGCAGAAGGGCAGAAAACTCTGATCTATGCCGACTCGGACATGGAAGGAGCGATCTCAACAGTGAGCAGCGCTGAGGATCTGCAGCTGCCTCCGATCCTGATGGATTGTCTGACGCAGGGAAAAGAACTGATACACGGAGGACTGGATGAGGTCGCAGGGGAAGACAGGGACGGGGCAGGAAAAAAGACGGAAGTCCTGGCGGCAGCGGTTCCCCTCATATTTCAGGATAAAGTCCTCGGTGCGGCATCTGTCAGAGGCAGCGTCGGACCCTATGACAGCAATGACCTGGCCTCCCTATGTGCCGTTTCGTATACACTCTTCGAAACCCTGGAGAAAAAACGTACAAAAGTGCGGCTTGAAAATTTTCAGCAGACCTACCGGCAGATCCTTGACTCCATCAATGAAGCAGTCTATATACAGGACAGGACCGGGACTTTTATCGAGGTCAACAGAGGTGCCGAACGCATCTACAGAATGGACAGAGAGGAGTTGATCGGGAAAACTCCCGCAGATATAGCTGCACCGGGTATGAATGATCTGGACCGCATCGTGAAATTGACGGAAAGTGTTTGGGAAACCGGTTTTCCGGTGGAGTTCGAGTTCTGGGCCAAAAGAAAATCAGGGGAAAGCTTCTCCAAAGATGTGATCATAAATAAAGGAAGCTACTTCGGTGAACCGGCTCTCATCGCCACAGCCAGGGAAAATTCAGAGAGAAAAAAAGCAGAGGAGGAGAGAAACAGCCTGGCAATGCAGCTGTCACATGCTCAGAAAATGGAGAGCATCGGCCGCCTGGCAGGAGGTGTGGCCCATGATTTTAACAATATTCTTCAGGGAATGCTCAGTGTCAGTGAGATACTGCATGCGAAAATGAAGCCGGAGAATGGAGATCACCAACTGGTGTCTGAAATCATCCGCAGCGCTGAAAAAGCATCTGATCTGACCCGACAGCTTCTGGCCTTTGCACGGAAACAGACCATAAAACCGGTGAAACTGAATCTCAACAGAAACATTGAATCCATGATGAAGATGCTGAAACGCCTGATCGGGGAAAATATCAGCATCGACTGGTTTCCGGGCGCCGACCTGAAAGAGGTNAGCATGGATCCCTCGCAGCTGGACCAGATCCTTGTGAACCTCGCTGTGAACTCAAAGGATGCCATTGANGGCCTTGGTAGAATTGTGATCAGAACGGAAAANATGACCCTGTCCAGAGACAGAAAAACTGATATGGGAACTATCCCTGCCGGTCAATATGTGCTGNTGTCTTTCAATGATGACGGGGCCGGCATAGATAAACAGGTGCTGGAACATATATTCGAACCTTTCTTTACAACCAAGGGAACCGGGAGGGGTACCGGTCTCGGGCTGGCCACTGTCTATGGCATTGTAGAACAGAACAGGGGGTTTATCTACGTTGAGAGCAGGCCCGGAAAAGGCAGTACTTTCAAGATCTGCCTTCCGCAGATCGAGACCGAAGATGCAGGTAAAGAGACCTCTGTTGCAATGCCTGTTCTCGAGCCCGGAGAAAGCCTGCATATCCTTCTGGTTGAGGATGATATCGGTGTTATCAGAATGGTAGCCTCCACTCTGAGACAACTGGGCTACAAGGTTACAAAGACCACCTCCCCGAAAGAGGCGCTGGATCTCGCCAGGAGCTCAGCCCTGCCTTTTGATCTGCTGCTGACCGATGTCATCATGCCGGAAATGAACGGACGGGATCTGGCGGACCGGATCCTGCTTATCCATCCGAATCTGCCTGTGCTCTTTATGAGCGGATATCCCGATGAAGCCATCTCCCCCAACAGGGTGCTGGACAACCGAATCCACTTTATTGCCAAACCCTTTAAAAAAGAAGATCTGGGCCGAATACTGCAGCAGGTTCTGAAAACATAATATTCCTTCTAAGATCCTGTTCAAGCTGATTGACTTCCTGTCAGGAAATGTGTATGCTAACATATTGTGAAGCGGCGCTGGCATAAAAAGTTTTTCAGATTTCTGAATACAAATATCAGTTTTATTCTCGGCGGTTTGATGGCCATTGCCGTCAGCGGATCCCTCCTCGTCTACGCCATTGAACCGGAAAGTTTCAGAACACCCTGGGATGCACTCTGGTGGTCCGTGGTCACTATCACAACAGTCGGTTACGGAGATATTGTCCCGGACAGTCCCATGACCCGGATCATTGCTGTACTGGTCATGCTGTCAGGTATCAGCTTTATGAGTCTCTTCACTGCGACCATCTCCACTGGCTTCATCACCCGAAAGATCAGAGAGGGTAAAGGTTTGGAAAAAGTCACTTTTCGCGANCATATTGTCATCTGCGGCTGGAATGAGCACAGTCAGAACCTTCTGGACAGTCTGAATTCACTGAATGAGGACCGTGAAGACATGTCTATTGTNCTGGTGAACACGATCAGTGAGGATGATATGGACACTGTTATCTCTAAATATCCTCAAATGCTGATCAGGTTCGTGAAGGGAGACCATACAAAGCAGCCCATCCTGGAAAAGGCGAATACCACACAGGCCCGGGCTGTGATCCTGCTGCCCAATGAAAGCCCTGACAGTCGGGATCCAGACGAAAAAACAGTGCTGGCAACTCTCAGTATCAAATCACTGAATCCGGATACCAGCGTGATCGCATTTATACAGCATGTGGAAAACAAGGCACACTTGAAACGGGCCAATGCAGACGAGATCTATGTCCGGGATGAGTTCAGCGGTTATATTCTGGCCTCCCATGTCCTGCGCAGCGGCATCAGTCAGGCCTACTCTACCCTCATGAGCAACGCCATACACCCATCCATGAGCAAACAGAAGGTTCCATCCGAGTTTGTGGGCAGACGCTTCATTGACTATTTCATGCATGTGAGGAACAAACAGAAGGCCCTGCTGCTAGGCTTTATGCAGGAGGTGGAACGCAGCGATCTGAAAGACATTCTCAGCGCCGACTCCTCACAGCTCGATGCCTTTATTGAAAAGAAGTTGAGACAGGCCGGGAGGATCAGCGACCGCAGCCGGGTGGATGTCAATCTCAACCCGGATGACGAATACATCATCAAAGCCACTGACGTGGCGATCATTATTATCTGAGGGACAGCATGGCGGATACGAAATATGATCTTTCAGAGTTTAAACTCTTCAGAGGACTCACATCCGATGAACTGAAGATCTTCGAGAAGATCCTGGTTACCGAAACAGCTGAACAGGGTTCTCTCATCCTGAAGGAAAATGATGAGGGTTCCTTTGTCTTCCTTCTGCTGGAAGGACAGGTGGAGATTTCACAGGCCCTGACCCTTTCCC
>JGI10211J34971_10000608_pt1 | contig 29512 bp, 10 predicted proteins | sample Etolagsediment_FD_34971 | JGI IMG/M metagenome (IMG submission 34971)
TTCTACTGCTTCAATTCTATTCACTAGTGAAGTTGTATCTAAGGTATCTACAGAACCTGTAGAAACATCTTTTGATTCTCTTGGACACAAAGAGACTATTGTACGTGGTGAAATTAAAAAACTACTGGTTGCTAACACATATGAAATTAATCAAACAATTGTAAGTGTTGCCATTAATCCTGCTGTAACTTCTACTGCTTCAATTCTATTCACTAGTGAAGTTGTATCTAAGGTATCTACAGAACCTGTAGAAACAGCTTTTGACTCTTTAGATCACAATGAAACTACTGTACGTGGTGAAATTAAAAAACTACTGGTTGCTAACACATATGAAATTAATCAAACAATTATAAACGTTGCTGTTAATCCTGTTGTAACTTCTACTGCTTCAATTCTATTCACTAGTGAAGTTGTATCTAAGGTATCTACAGAACCTGTAGAAACATCTTTTGATTCTCTTGGACACAAAGAGACTTTAGTTAGAGGAGAACTTCGTAAGGATATTAAAGATTTATATTCTGCTAAGGTATCTCAAACGATCGTTAATGTTGCTATAGGACCCGCAATTTCAAGCACATTTGAGGTTAAAATACTATCTGATGTCATTTCTTTCGTACATGTTTCTCCAACAGCAACATCATTCTCTACATTTGAACACAAAGAAACCTTTGTAAGTAAGAGTAGAGATAGATTTGATGCTCTTCTGGGAATAATTTCATTTGAATTTAATGTAACTGATACTGTCGTTAGTGTTGCTGTTAGTCCAACCGTCGCCTCAACATCTACTGTTAGTGTTAATAGTGAGGTTAAACAAATTGTTATTAGAGAACCACGAATAACTTCTTTTGTTACTACTGCTTTCCAAGCAGAAGTTAATAATATAATTCAGATTGTACATAGTGAATTCGTTATTAAGAAAAATGCGACAGAAGTTATCTTCTTTACTCCACCTTCTGGTGTTGTAGATGGATATGAAGAAAATGTGTTTATTAATGATCCAATTGAAACTAGATTAAATGGATTTGTAGATTTGCTTGATGATTATGGAGTAGTCCAAAGAAATTCAAATATTATATTTGTTACAAATTTAGTGTTTGGAGAAGTTGAAGATTATTTTGGATCTTATGAAAAAACTAATGTTGGTCATACAATCGGACACTTTGATGGCATTTTTGATGATGGTGTATGCAATGCCTCTGGAGTGACATTACTAGAGTTTAGCACATATTTCCCATCTATGACTATTAAAGACTTTATAGAAAGGAAAGATTCTAGTTATACTTTGACTGCTGCTAAGTTTAATTTAATGCCACCATCAATTCAAAATCCTGTTGCCATTAGTTCTTCCACAGGAACTATTGGTGGACTGATTGTTGTACAAGATACAACATATTTCCCCAACGAAGGTTACTTGTTTAGCAGTGGTGGAACTGTAATACAATACACTGGCAAAACGGATACATCATTCACTGGATGTACTCTAGTATCTGGACCAGATGCCATCAATAATAATGATGAGTTGATTCCACATTCAATTTTATAAATAATCGTATAAATATAAATAACTCAAGCACAAACACTACGTCGGAAACAACCAATGGCTGCTATTATCTCAGATAAGTTTAGAATTTTTAATGCTAAGCAATTCCTCGAATCGTTAACTGAAGGTGCTACAGACACTAGTGCCGAACGTTCAAGGATGTACTTCTTTGTAGGAAGACCCCAACCCTGGAGAGCATACTTGGAAGTATATTCCAAGTCAGCAACAAATTTTACAGTAGGTAACGAAGTGTATGTTGGAACATATGGTACTACAGCATTCCGTGCCACTGTTTCTGCTGTTTATGATAGTGCCCTCCTGTTAACCGACATTTTTGGTAGCAACGGTGTTAATTCTGTTCCTGCTCTTGGTAGTGCCCTGAAAGAAACTGCTGATGGTGGTTCATCCGACACTGGTGCCACAGCAGTTACTGGTGTATATCGCTACGGTACTGAGGATGTTCCTCCTCTTCCTCTAGACAACCAAAGAGAAAAGATTGCTCTGTACGATGAGATCATTGCCGCTAAGCGTGTTACTGATGCTTTCGCAAGAACTGTTATCCGCCGTTATAACTGGGATCTAGTTGCCAATCCCAAGTTTGATATGTGGAAACCTGACTACTCTGCTACTCCTGGTGGTGGTGGTCAAATCGGTAAGCAAACAGCAACTGGACAAGAGAGTATTTCCGAAGCTAAGTTCTATGTAATGAACTCAGCATATGAAGTATTTAAGTGCCTCTATAACGGCGAAAATCCTTCTAACGCAACTGGACAGAATGCTACAGAAGAACCAATCACCACTGGTGCTAACTACGATGCAGGAACTGGTCTTTATACAGAGACCACTGGTGCTGGTTACGTTTGGAAGCACATGTACACCATCCCAACCGATGATGTTTTGAAGTTCCTTTCTTCAGACTTCATGCCAATCGTACTTCCCGCCAACCCATCTCGTGTTGCTGTCGAAGGTTTAGCAGTTTCTGGAGCAATTGACATTGCTCTTATTGAAGATAATGGAAATAACCTTCCAGCATCACAAACTCTTTACACTGGAATTAAAGGTGATGGAACTGGTGGCGTTATCGAGTTTGCTACTGATGGGTCGGGAACTATCACTTCTGCTTCTGTAGTAGCGCGTGGTTCTGGTTATACTTATGCTAATGTTCTTCTAGGAAATGGCAACTTATTCTCAGATCAAGGTCTATCATCCTCTGTAACGACTCCTGCTGGTGCTACTGGTGCTATTGAAGTTGTTCTACCTCCACAGGGAGGACATGGTTCCGACCATGAGACAGAACTAAATGGTAAGCGCGTAATGACCAATATTCGCCTTACTTATTCGGAAGGTTCTGGAGATTTCCCTGTAGACAACGATTTCCGTCGTATCGGCATCATCAAAGATCCATACAACTGGGGAACCACAACTTTCTCAACTTCAGATACTCTATCTGGTCTAAGAGCAGTCAAGATTACTGGAGCATCTGCTGATTATATTCCAGATGAAACGATTACGCAAACTGTAACTGGCGGAACTGCAAAGGGAACTGTTGTCTCCTGGACACTTGATAGTGGTTCAACCACTGCTGGTGTTCTCAAATACATCCAAACAAATGACGCACATACTGATCAAGGTGTTGTAAGAGCATTTGAAAGCAATGGTGCTAACGCAATTTCGGGTAATCTGTCTGCTGCTAGTGGTAATGTTGACACTACTTACGCAAATACCCTTCTCGGTGTAACATTTACTTCTGGTTTAGCAACTCCAGAGATTGAGAATAACTCTGGTGACGTTATCTACATTGAAAACCGTCGCCTAATCACTCGTGCTCCTGACCAGATTGAAGATATCAAACTAGTCATCGAGTTCTGATTTATCAGACTTCTAAGAATTCCCCCGAGAGATCGGGGGATTTTTTTTATCTCTACTAAATACTAGGGACTAGATACTAGTATTTGGCGGAGTACGATGCCTCAAAAGACTAACCTTAATGTAAATCCTTATTACGAGGACTTTGACGCGAGTAAGAACTTTTATAAGATTCTTTTCCGTCCTGGTTACTCCATTCAAGGTAGAGAATTAACACAACTTCAATCTATCTTACAAAATCAGGTTGAAAGTTTTGGTAAGTATGCTTTTAAACAGGGAGAACTAGTTATCCCTGGAGAGGTTGGTCTTAATACAAAATTAGACTACGTTAAGTTATCATCTGTTTCGGAAGTTGCTATTTCTGAAGGAGACGATATTGTATATAAAAAATACGATATCACTCAATTAGTAGGTTTCCAACTTCGTGGTTTGACTTCTGGAGTTATTGCTAACGTATTAGCAGCAAATATCGCAACAGAATCTGCATCAGATACTTTGTTTGTCAGTTATCAAAATAGCGGAAATTCCAATACAGAAACTACTTTTCGTCAAGGAGAAACTTTAGAAGTAGTTGATGGAGTTAATACCCCATTAATGGTTGTTGGAACTGATGGAAGTGTTCTGCCAACTAGTATTAACATTACCAACCCAGATACTGGAGAGGTAACTTCTATAGAAAGTCCCGCAATGGGATATGGATCTGCTGTAAAGGTAGAAGAAGGGATTTATTTTGTTAATGGATACTTTGTACGCAACGACTCCCAACTTTTAGTCATTGACGAGTATTACGACAAACCATCAGCGAAGGTTGGTTTTACAATTAAAGAAGATGTAGTTACTCCAGAAGAAGATGCATCTTTGTATGATAACGCTATTGGGTCTTCAAACTATACCGCACCTGGAGCACATAGACTTAGAATTAGTCTTGAACTCAAAGAATTTGCTCTGGACGCTATTACAGATAAGAATTTTATTCAACTTCTCACGGTAAGCAGAGGAGTTGTACAGAGGAAAGTTTCTCCCGCTGATTACAGTGTTCTTGAACAAACTCTTGCTAGAAGAACATTTGATGAGAGTGGAGACTATGTAGTACAAGATTTCTCTATTGATATTAGAGAATATGCTCAAAAAGATGGCAATAGAGGTTTATACTCTGTAGATGAGTTTGGTTTATATAACGGAATTTCTGCTGCTGAAGCAGGAAGAAAAATGATTGCTAGCATTGGTCCTGGTAAAGCATACATTAGAGGTTATGAAATTGTTAATAAAGAGACAAAGTACCTAGAAATTAATAAAGCAAGAGAGAGTCTTTCTAGTGATAATGTAACTTTAAAAACCAAAGGTCTTCCTACTTATACTGTTAGCAATGTATTTGGTAGTGTACCTTTAAATAAAGAGGGTTCTCAACTAACTGCATATCCTACAGTATATCTGTATTCATTGTTCAATGATGGTTATGTTGGACTTAGTAACACTGAATTGGATACTAATTATCGTCAAACAGTAGACAGAAGAGGAGTATTTTTTGATAGCAATATCGGAATTAAAACAGTAACTTTAGAAATTGTTGATGTTAATATTCCGATTACAAGTATTATACCATCTGATCTAAATGATACTTTTAGCAAACTTTGGTATGTAAAGACTAGAGCAGGAACAAATATTGTTGATAGCGTAGATGTTCTTTCTTACACTAAGGTATTCAAACCTCTTAAGAATCCAGGAACAACTGAAGAATCTAGATTCTTGGAAGTAACAGTTGCTGGAACAAAGAGTGATCTTGAAAATATTTTTAAGGAATACGATGAAAGCTCCCAGAATAAAAACAGAAAAGTATTTTTATCACAAGCAGATGCGATTGGCGATGAGAAAGAAGATTTGCCATCAATAACCTTTGCTAACATAATTGATTATAGTGATACTATTACACCAATTATTGGTACAGCAAAACCAAGCAACTTCTACTTAGAAGAAAGAGGTGCTGGTTTTAATTCAGACTCTGATATTGTTATTTCTAAGGGAACACTTGCTCAAGGAGGAAGTGCTTATAATGCCAAGTTCGCATTATCATATTTTGATCCTCAGTTCTTTACAAGGATCATTCTAGAATCTGGTGTTCCTACCAATTCATATGGTGTAGGTGAGTATGTTTATGGATTGACAAGTGGTGCGTATGGAGTTGTTGAGGGAGCTCCAAACGGAGTATATTCTACTGGAAAGATTTTATTTGTTAATACACTTTCTGGTAAATTTGTTCCTGGAGAAACAATAAGAGATGAATCAGGCAATCTTGTAAAGATTGCTAAGGAAAATACTATTTCACATTTTGTTGTTCAGGAAAGAGGACTAGGATATCCTTCAACATCAACCATTCAAGTTGATGGTGTTAATTATGATCAATCTCAAGTTGAACTTGGATTCAACGGTCAAGGAATTTATAGAGTAGATATTATTGACAGAGTTTCTTTCTCTGGGGAATATTCCAAACCACCTGTTGTTACAGTAAACTCAGGGGGAACGACTCCAACTACTTCTGCTGTAATTATTCCTATTTTAAATAGAAATACCGTTACTACATATACTCCACAGAATGTTAAATCATTCGGTTCTTCATATGGTTCCGATAATGGCAACAAATTTACGGCAGATGCGGTAGTAGATGACAGAGACTTTGCTACTCTTACATCAGTAACAGATTTTACTTTCTTTGGATCTAAGGGAACAAAATTCTTAGAATCAACAAGTTTTAGCGCAGATGCTAGCAGCATTGTACAACAGGGAGATCTAATTCAGTTTTCCGACTCTTCTAATAATGTTATTAGAGCTGTTGTACAGTATGCAACTATTCAGAAAGGATCAGCAAAAACTAGAATCTACATCGATGAAACTCTATATGATGATGTAACTAGCACAAGTGTTGTACTACTACGTCCACGTATCAAGAATCCAAATTCAGGAACTCTACTATTCCCAACAGGAAGCAAACAAGTTCAAAAAATTTCTGCTGGAACTGAAGACACAAAAATCAAATACTTCTTTAGAAGAGATTTTGTTACTGCTGGATCAACTGGCGGTGGTATTATTACCTTTGCCGCTCAATTGCCATTTGGTACACAAAGATTTACTTCATTTAATGAGAAAAATTATGTAATTACTGTTCTTAATAAAAATAGTGCTGATTTGGTTGAAGATGGAGATATTGTTTATATTGACGAAGATAATGTAGAGATCGTTTCCTCTACAGATACAGCAAGTGGATTAACTTCTGGTAGTATTACTTTTCAATTACCAACATCGTACTTCAATACAAATTTTGCGGGAGTAAATAATTATGTCGCACCTGAGTTAAAACTAACAGCGACTCTAGAAGTTTCTAACGCAAAACCAAGACTCAAAACTGCTATTAAGAATAAGCGCATTGTTGTTGATTCTGCTGGAGATAGAGTTATTCCGTTCAGAGGAACAGATTATGATAGTGATGTTGTGGAAACACTATCTTTCTCTGACGCATATAGATTGCGTTATGTCTATGAAGGAACGAGTACGCAACCACCAGAAATTGATAGCGCAGGAAATCTAGTTTCTGGTACGAATGTAACCAATAGATTTACATTTGACAATGGTCAAAGAGATACAATCTATGACGTTTCACGAATTGTTTTAAAACCAGGATTTGAAGCAACGGTTGGTCAAATTGTAATTGCTTTTGATTACTTTGAACATTCTCAAGGTGATTTTGTAACTATTGACAGTTATTTACATGAAGCTGGAGTTTTAGAAGATGAAATTCCAACATTCAATTCTTCTACTCTCGGAAATGTAGAACTCAAGAATGTTATTGACTTCCGTCCAAAAGTAAACACAAGCACTATTGTTGCTGGTTATCAAGATACCTCTACATTAGAAGTAACAACCAGCAACTTTACTGGTCCTGGTTCTGTTGTAGCAAGTACACCTGCTCCAGATACAAACTTAGAATATACGTTCTCGTTTAGTCAAGTCCAGTATCTAGATCGTATTGATGGGATTTTCCTTAATAAGAGAGGAGAATTTATTGTTAAGGAAGGAAACTCCTCACTTAACCCAACAAAACCAGATCCCGTTAAAGATGCTGTTGCTTTGTTCTATGCTTATATTCCAGCATACACAACATCAAGTAAGGACGTAAGAATTACTCCAGTAGAACATCGTAGATATACGATGAAGGATATTGGTAAACTAGAGAAGAGAATCGAGCGTCTTGAGTATTACACTACTCTCAGTATTCTTGAGCAGCAAGCATTGAATATGCAGGTTAAGGATGAGATTGGTCTAGATAGATTTAAGTCTGGATTCTTCGTGGATAATTTCGAAACACATGGTATTGGAAACCTTGTGTCTGCTGATTATAAGTGTGCTATTGACAGCAGACAGTCTGTTCTTAGACCTCAATCCAAAGAAGATTCAATTCTTCTTAGAGAAGTTAATACTAGACAAGACCAGAGATCAGTTGCTGGTTATCAAAAGTCTGGAGATATTATAACTCTTCCATATACTAGTTTAAAACTACTGGGAAATGATTTTGCTTCAAAGACAATTAATCCAAATCCATTTGTAGTTTTCCAGTATGTTGGAGAAGGATCTGTTTCTCCTCAGGTAGATCAATGGTATGATCAAACTGTAGAACCTTTAGTTGTTGATACAAATACAAGTCTGTATGATATTTTTATCGCCAAAGATAACGCAAAAGAAAGTTTCTCCAGTCTTCATAACTCATTTGTTGTAAACTGGGTAGGAACATCGTCATCATTCACTTCTATTAATTCTCTTGGAGAGACAAACACAGCAAATGCCAAGGCATCTGTTAAGTCAGCATCTGTTGGTAGTTCTTCAAATATCAGTCCACAAAATAATGAACTTGGTAAAGGAGTTCAGACTAAGACTGTTGGTGAAAATGTTGTCTCCACATCACTACAGTTTTTTGCTAGAACAAGACCTATTAAGTTTGTTATCGGTAGATTGAAGCCTCTTACTAAGGTTTCTGTTTTCTTAGAGGGTAGAAATATCAACCGTTGGGTAAATCCAGATTTAAGATTTACTGGTATTGCTGGCAATTCACTATCAGCATTTAATGGTGATATTGTCACAGATGAAAATGGAAATGCTAGTGGATTAATTTTACTACCCGCTGGTTATGCTCCAAGAGAAAATGCTACTTGGACAGGAGATGCTGATACGGTTGAGTATGACGAGTCTTCTGAAGAATTACGTTTTACTACTGGAGAGTTGACATTTAGATTTACCTCTAGCAGCACAAATGAAAATAAAGCAAGTGTAGATACTTACGCTGAAATTAAATATTATGCTTCTGGTATTCTTCCACAGAATCCCTCTAGCATTGTATCTACCAGACCATCTTACTTTAAATCAAATGAAGGTGTTCAGTTTGTTGAAAGCAATACTGACAACCCCCTAAGACCCAATCCACTAGCACAAGTATTCAAGGTTGAAAATTTTGATGGTGGTGTGTTTGTAACTGGTGCTGATCTTTACTTTAAGAGCAAGAGCACTAATATTCCAGTTAGAGTTTACATGACTAATGTTGACTTTGATAAACCTGCTAAGAACATTGTTCCTGGTACAGAGAAAACACTAACTCCAGAAACATATCTCAAGTGCTATGCTTCTGGTAATGTACTTGTTACTAAGGGAGAATATGTGGTTGGAACCAGTTCTGCTGCATCTGGTCCGATTTCTAAAATTATTGATAAAAACGGAGTAGAGTTGACACCATCATCAACTGGTGTTTATGCTCTTACAAATGAACAGGTTTACACTTTAGTCTTAAGCAATCACAATGGTCGCTCATTCTTACAGAATGAAGATCTTGAGATTCCTTCCGTCACACTGGCAAATGCTACTGGGGGAACCGATCTCAAACTAACGATTGCTAAAAATAGTGGTAAACTTTCTGATATTAGAATCACAAATCCTGGATCTAATTATGACAGCGCAGTATTGACAATTGAAAGTCCACAACTTCCTGGTGGTTCAGTAGCAACTGCTAGAATTAATGTATCGGATGGAAGAATTTACAACGCTGAAATTTCTATTGCTGGTTTTGGATATACCGAAGCTCCATCAGTAGTCATCAAAGGCGTCGGAAATGGCGCTGGAGGATGTACAATTGAGACCTTTATAGAGATTGATACTTTAGCGGTTAGAATGGGCGTAGCAACCGATTTTGAGGGTCTCACAGAGTCTACAACTCCAACACACTTTGCTTTTGACTATCCAGTATACCTAGAGAACGATTCCGAATATGCTCTAGTTGTTGAAACAGATTCTACCGATTACGAACTATGGTCTTCTAAGTTGGGTCAAACTGACCTTTCTACAAGCACCGTAATAACGACTCAACCATCTCTCGGTTCTCTTTATAAATCTCAGAATACTGAAAATTGGACAGAAGATCTAGATCAAGATCTCAAATTTACTTTATATCGTGCCGAGTTTGATATCTCAAGACCTTCGGAACTCTTACTGAAGAATGTAAGTCTTGGATATGAATTATTAGAATTCAATCCCATTGAAACTGATGCTTCATCTGAATCTATTGCTACTTCCAAATTGTTCAAGAATAACAATAGCATTATTAAAATTAACCACAGAGATAATGGTTTTGAAGATAGTGGAAAATCTTATGTATTCTTTAGAGGAACAAAAGAAACTGGCGGAATTCCAGCAGAAACTTACAACACTAACTTATTCAGAGTAATGAACTCTGGTGTTGATTCATATAATATTAGAACTGTTACAAAAGCATCCAGAAGTTCTGTTGGTGGTGGTAACGTCTATGCTTCTTTCAATAGAAAGTATGAAACTCTATATCCACAAGTTCATTATATCACTGTTTCAGGAACAAAGTTAGATACTTCTGTTAAGACAACCAATATTGTTCCTGTTGATTCTTCTACAACAAATTATACATCATACTCACAGTCAGAATTTGAAAGAACATTCTTAAATGAACCACATTATTTTGATAATCAAAAAGTTATCGCATCTGAAATTAATGAAACTTTGAATAATGTTAATAGATCATTAACATATAAAATGGAGTTATCGTCTTCGGTATCTCATTTATCTCCAGTTATTGATCTATCCAGTGCTTCGGTAAAAACTGTATCTAATAGAATTGAAAATGCAGGTGGTCAAGAAAATAGATATGGAAGAAGAGATCAATTGATTGAATTCTATCCAGTATATTCTTTCTCACTATCAACTGCAACTCCTGGCGTAACATATCAAAATAACCAAAGCATTAAAGGAAAAACTTCCGCTGCTAACGGAACAATTGCTAAAGTTAATGAAAATCAGATTTGGGTAAAAGTTAAAACCAAACAAGGATTTACAAGTGGAGAAGAAGTTGAGTTGACTCAGTATGCTAATACTCAGTCAGCTCCAACAATTAATGTTGGATCTACTCCCTCACTAGTGACTCCAATTATTAATAGTTCTACTCAATCTGCTGCTGGTGAGGCGATCACAATCGTAGCAAGAAATCCAGTCGAATCTAAAATCTTAGAAACATATGAAAATCGTATTACTGGTAAGTCGATTGTTTGGAATAGAACTACAAGAGTATTAACTCTCAGAACAGATATTCAACCAATCGCTGATAACTACACTGCTAGAGTAATTGATAGCGATCTGTTTGCTAGAAAAAATAATACTATTGATCAGATTGCTGATATCTTTAGAGTTGGTGATATTATTTCATATCCAAACCAACCAGATGACGAAGCATTCTTCATGGAAGTAGCAAAAGTTGAATATAGCAATGGTGTTGATTTTGTTGCTGAAGATACTTCTAAGAATAGTTCTTCTATTGCGAAGTATGTCACCAAGGAAGTATACATTACCAATCCTGCTACAGCAATTGATGTTCACTTACTTGCTAACGTAAAGAATATTTCAAATATTGAAGTTCTTTACAAGTACAAGAGAGCATCGAGTCAGGAAAACTTTGAAGATGCCGAATGGTTCTACTTTAATGATAATGGTCAACCAGATTCTCTAGAGATTGCTAGCGCCGAAAATACAATTTCGAGCGTTGTTGAAAAACAATCTTCATACCAAGATCTCAAATATAGCGTGTCTGGTCTACCCGAATTCTCTTCATTCGCAATCAAAATTGTGATGAAGGGAGTAGATCCAGCATATGTTCCAAAAATTCAGGACATTCGTGCAGTTGCTGCTTTCTGATTTCCGCGTATGAGTTACATCAAAGTAAAAGGGCACGATGGTCTTGTAAGAGACGAAAACACAGGTGCTATCATCAATCAGAACGCCTCTGCTATTGAAGCGAGGCGTAAAACAAAACACTTGAATTCCGCGTTGGAAGACATAAATATATTGAAGGATGAAATCTCTGAAATCAAATCCCTACTTAGAGAGTTAGTAAAAAATGCCAGCAATTAACGTCGCTAGAACTGATACCTTTGAAATTCAAAGGACAAAGATCAATCAAATATCAGAACAGATTTTTAATATTGCTGCTGGTGGTAGTGATCTTTCCACTGGATTTCTAAAACTGGGTGATGGAACAAGACCCTCACCATCTCTAGCTTTTTCTAGTGATTCCGAATTAGGACTATACAAATATGGAGTGGGATCTTTAGGATTTGTAAGTAATTCTAAAGATGTGTTTTCTTATTCGGACACCGAAGTATCACTTTACCAATCTTCAAATTTTACAAGAAGAACTATTGGAACAGATGCTAATTCTGTTTTTATTTTAGATCCAGGATCCAATTATGATCCTGGATCTTATACAGATATTGTTCTTTTGGGTGGTTCTGGTAGTGGAGCCCTTGTAGATTTAGAAGTATATGAACATGTTGGTACTTCTACTATTGGAACTGATTATTATGGAGGTACATATACCTCAATTTCTCTAGATGGTGGTTCTGGATCTGGGGCGGCTATTGATTTTACTGTTGAAGGTATTGCTGGTACAATTACACAATCTGGATCTAATTACGATTCTGGTTTATCTACTGATGTTCCACTAACCAATGGCAATGGTTCTGGAGCTATAGCAGATATTTCCGTTTCAGAACTGTTTGTAACTTTATCAAGTGGTGGTAATTCATATCCAGACGGAACTTTTCTGGATATACCACTCACTTCAGGTAGTGGATCTGGAGCAAGAGTAAATATTGATGTTATTGGAGGAGCAGTTGGATCAGTAACTGTTACTAATTCTGGGGTTGGATATACAACTTCCGATGTCTTGAGTGTCAGTTTATTTCAACCTGGAACACAAATTTTTGATGTTACTACAGCAACTGGTGTTTTTAACATTAATGGAAATTCGGTGGTTGGATTCAATCTAGTAAATGGAAATACTTATGAATTTGACCAGTTAGACTCCAGCAATGATAGTTCAGAATTGTGTATATCAACTGTAGATGGAGATACTTCTTCCGCTTTAGGAGTAGCAGATGGTGTCACATATGTTGTTAATGGAACTACGTACAACACATATTCGGATTATATTGCCAATACCAGTCCTTCAGACACAGAAAGAAAAGTAGTTTTTTCTGTTCCAGCAAGTCCTAGTAATAGCAATCTATTTTTCTTTGGACCATCTGGTAGTGGTGGAGGATCAATAACTCTAGTAGCAAACTCTGGAACTGCAGCAGCACTTGATGTTTCTACTGCTCCAGGAGAAGTTATTTCTGTAATCATCACATTTTCTGGTTCTGGATATCAACAGAATGATGTGTTATCAGCTACTATAGGAACTGGAACAGGATTTCAATATACAATTACAAATAATCCAGGAATTCTAGATTCTTTTGATTTTGCTTCCAGAGGATCTGGTTATTTGACTGGAGAAGTTCTGACACTTCCAGGCGTTATTTCTGGCATTACAGCAACTCTTGAGGCAGAAATTACTGGTCTAACCACAACATTAGTAGCAGCAAATCCTCAGATTACAGTTTCAAGCACTGCTGGTATTCAGGTTGGATATATTATTTCATCATCTGTTGGTCCTGGATCTACATTCCCTGGAGCAACTGTTGCTAGTATTGATAGTCCAACACAACTAACAATGTCTACCTTTCCAGATATTCCTGGTGGGTGTACATTAACATTTACTCCACCAAATCCAACGGAGATTACTGTTTCCGATGCAACTGGTATCAACGTAGGATCTACTGTAACTGTTACTTCTGGTTCTGGTAGTGTTCTTACTGGAACTACTGTTGTTTCTGCTTCTGGAACTACTGTAATTATAAGCGATCCTCCAACAGGAGCTGGATCAGTAACTTTATCATTTTCTCCACCATATGGTCCTGGAACTGGATGGTCATATACAGTTGATGCTGTTGGTGCTGTTGGAGAAGCATCTATTTCTCAAACATCTCTGGGAGTTGGATATTTAGAAGGAGATATTTTAGGAATCAATGCTAGCGAACTTGCTTCTCCAATTGATTATACAGTAACAACTAGAACTGTTCAGGTTTTGAATTTTGTTGGAACAGTCAATGCTGCCGCTTCTGGTCTTTCCGTTGGAGATTTAGTTGAAGTACAGGGATCTGGCGGAGCTGGATCTGAGATTTACGAAATTAGTATTGATGGTAGTGGTAATATTGATTATATTGTCTTACAAGAAGGAAACTATCAAGATGGAGACGTTATTATTGAGTTAGGTGGATCAAATACATTTACAATTGATACACAAACAACAGGATTTAGATTCTTTATAGATACTGGTTCTGGAGCTCAATATAAACCAGATATTACATTATACTCTGGAGATACCTATAGATTTGATTACTCAGATCCTTCCAATGGTAGTCATCAGTTTTCTCTTTCGGAATTTAGAGATGGTGTTTGGTCTCCAAGTTTAATTGAAAATGTTGATGTAACTTTAGATAGTTTAACTAGGGTTATTACAATTGCGGATACTACAAATATTTTAGTTGGAATGGTTGTATCTGTAGTTTCTGGAAATGGATCAGTTTCAGCAACTACTAAAGTTGAATCTGTAGATAGTTCAACTCAACTGACATTGACAGAACTTCCTCTTGTTGGAGGAGAATCTGTAATTACTTTTGCTGGAGAGGAATACTTAGTAGGAACTAATAGAGAAAACAATATTTTAGAAATTAGTATTACTGACGATACCCCCACCTTATATTATTATTGTGTATTCCATCCAGATATGGGCGGAGTTGATAATGATGAAACTGTAGTAACAATTGATACAAATAATCCAAGGGTTTTTGGTAGTGGATTTTCTTTGAGAGTAGATTCTATTATTGAATCAGATGTAATTACTAATGATATTGTAGAAGGAAAAATTACATGTATTGATTTTGAATCTGAAGATGCCTTGATTACCACAGGTGTTATAACGACGTTAGAATCTACTAGTGGAGAAATTGTAAACTTAACTACAAGTTCAATTGCTTCCACTGCCTTATCGATAAATGTAACGGGTCTAACAAATATTACATCTTCTGATACTATTAGTATCAACAATAGTATTGATATTTCTACAAGTGGAAATATTCAAACATCTGGCACAATTGAAGCAGATACTTCTATTGGTGTTGGAAATGTATTGACTATTGCTGGATCTGATATTTCTACATCTGGGGGAAATAATTTAACCTTAACTCCAGACGTATCGAGACTAGCAAAAGTAAATACAAATACAGCATTTGTGGTTCCTGTTGGTACTACAAATGAAAGACCACAGGCAGGTGTTGTAGAAGATGGTTCTATCAGATTCAATTCCCAAACGAATCAGTATGAAGGATATACATCGACAACATCTTCTTGGTCATCTCTAGGTGGAATTAGAGATCTAGATGGCAATACTTATATTCTGGCAGAAGAATTTGTTGGAGCAAATGATAACACACTATGGTTCTACAACGATGCAGTTAATACAATAAAAGTAACTCCATCGGGAATGGATTTTAGATCAGTAAAAACTATTCAGTCATCTAACATTTCCGCACCATCATTTACAGATTGGTTGTCAAATACTCCAGTACAAGATGACGATTATATTCGCTACAGAAATAATCTGTATAGAGTTACTCAAGGTGGCACGACAGATACAACTGGAAACGAACCAACTCACACATCTGGTGCTGTACTAAATGGTTCTGCTGAATTGACTTTTTGGGGATTAGCAGTTGCTCCATTAGTATTTGAATTTTGTGAGGAAGTTAGAATTGGTCCCAGTAAAGATGTCCCATTAGTAATTAGTTCCGAATTAAGATTCTTAGATAATGTAATCAGCACAGATCTACAAGATCTGACATTTAGACCAAATTCTGGTAAAAAAGTTATCATTGACACAAATACTAGTATTGCTATTCCAGTTGGTTCTACAGGAGATAGAGGAGTTCCAGTTCAAGGTTCTATCAGATTTAATACAACCAATTTTACGTATGAAGGATATGATGGAACTAACTGGGGATCTCTTGGTGGAGTTAAAGACGTTGATGGCAATACATATATTATTCCAGAACTCTCACCTGGATCTAATGAAAATATTTTATATTTTTATAATGATGTCAACAATACATTACAAGTTACTCCATCTGCACTCGATTTCTATTCAATTGATACCATTAGATCAGTAACTTCAAATGAACTTGAGATTACTGCTTCTCTTTTAACATTTGATCAAGGAACTTCCACTTTTGATAATACATCAATAGATAGAACCTTCTTACATACATCAAAGCAATATTTTGATTTGGGTCTTTCGGCTGGTGTTACTGTCGATCCTGTTCTAAGATTAGACGATCAAGGCGATGTATATCTGAATATTGGTTTTGGAACTGGGGTATTTGAAGGAGTTAAAGTTTTTGATGGAAATCTAAAAGAATTTGAACTTGCCGATGTAAGAATTTCAACAGAAGAAATAAATCTTGTAAAAGGAACTTCTAATAATGGATCTTCCGAATTATATTCAATTTCTACCAATGTTGGATGTAAGACTACTGTTGTTGCTCACAATCCAAGTACAGGAGACAAGGAGTTTTATGAATTTGGAATTCTTGATGATGGAACAGATGTTTTCCACACTGAATACGGAAATATCAGAACTGGCGTTCAATTAGTTGTTCCTACATTTGAAGTTACTGGAACTAACATTGTCAGACTAAATATTGAATTGGGGGCAAATGTAGGACCTACAGAAGCTGTTAATATCACTATTGTTTCAAACGTTACTAAGAAATAAACATGGCAACTATAAAAGAAAAGTTTGATTCTGTTGGTGGATTTTCTGTAGACAGAACTATCCATATTGATGAAGATCACAATGCTAAAGATTTAAATTCTCTTCAGATAAGAAATTCTTTTTATTTGGATAGTGCTAATGCTCACTATATTTTGAGAGGAACAAATACTGCAGTATTAGAATTAGATGACATTGGATCTCAAATTATCATTGACAACAATACTTTGAATTTTATTACTGGGCATATCATAGGTGTTAATCCTCAAGGAACAGTATACTCAGCAAAATTAGAAACCACATTGATTTGTGATGCTGCTGGATTGACTACAGTTCTGTCTACTATGAGAACTGTAATTAAAGATGATATTCCAGCGGGGCAATCGTGGAATATTGATCCATTGGGATCCGCCAATCGTTTTAGTTACACGACTACCAGAGCAGGAACTACAAATACAATTAAATGGGTTGCCTCGACACAAGTTATCAGTATCGAGTGGGCTTGATGCTAAATATAACTGAGGCAAAATAGGCGGAGCTGGCAGGCACCATGAGTTTTAATATCAATTCCGACAAAGAGTTTATTCAAGGTTCTAAACCAAAACTCATCGGTGATAATGAACTTACAATTAGAGGTGGTAATGGATCTCTTGAAAAAGAGATTTTGAGGACTCAACTTGATTCGGACACAGGACTTCCCCGTGTTGGTATTAACAGAACAGGTTCGAGAGTCGATATAATTACTATCACTAACGGAGGTTCTGGTTACACCGCAGCACCAACTGTGACTGTTGACCCACCAACAACTGCTGGTGGCATTCAAGCATTAGCATCCGCTTTTATATTTAACGGTGAAGTTGTAAATATTGCTATTAATAATCCTGGCAATGGGTACACATCTGCTCCCACCGTTACCATTAGTGGTGGTGGAGGCGGTGGAGCAGCAGCAGAAGCGACTTTGGACACCGTTGACTTCGAACTTGACATTAATGGTGCTATTAGAACTTCAACGTCAATCATTTCTGACACGGCAAGAATTCTAAACCTCGATATTGATAATTTTGTGACACCAAATGTCGCATTGAGAGGTCCAAACTTAAAAACTTACATGAATGGTACGGGAACTCTGTACCCAACTCAACCAAAAATTTTCCAAGAGAACGAGTATACTTATTTTGGTGCTAATGTATATCAAGCACTAAACAGTGGAGAAGCAACAGCGTCTGCTCCAACTCATACCGATGGCATTGTTCTAAATGGTGAAGTAAACTTTAAGCATATTGGTTTTAGATCTGACGATCCAAATGCTTTTTCCTATGGAGAAACTGGACCAGCAGGTATCTTCCCCCGTTCTATCACTCCTCTACTTGGCGATAGATCAGACAAGATCGCTACAACAGAATACGTTCTCAACCTAGCAACAAATGACGTTGGTGGTCGTATCTATGTTTCCGAGCAGATTGGTTCTAACCTCAACGATGGTCGTTCTGCTGTTGCTCCTGTTAGAACAATTAAAAAGGCAGCACAACTTGCTTGGGCAACTCCTGGTGTCAAAGAAACCATCATCGTCTCTGGTGGAGATTATGTAGAAGATAACCCAATTTCACTACCACCTGATGCATCTATCGTTGGCGATAACCTTCGTCTAGTTATTATTCGTCCCGCCAACCCTGGTAAACATATTATAAAATTTGGTGATAAGAACTATGTTATTGGCGTAACTTATAGAGATAAGATTGACGAGGCTACTGGAGATCCAATCTCTACTTGGGACTTTGCAATGGTCTTTGACGACAAGCAAAGAGTTCTATTAGATTATGAAGCAAATGGCGACTTTGGAGTAGAATTCCCAATTGGTCATCAGATATTTGGACCAGATCAGTTCAAACTAGGATTCCAACAGAATGGCGGTCTATCATCACTACAAGTAGGAACTGAAGTTGTTGGTGTCAACCAGGGTGCTGTTGCCGAAGTTATTGGAGTAGAATTTACTACAACTACTGGTGCTAGCGCATACATTAGTGGTACAGTTGATGTACGTCTCATCAGCGGTTCTATTGTTGAGGGTGAACAATTTAGATACATCACATCAATTTCTACTGGTTCAGCATTATCACTAACAATTACAGAAACTATTGGTATTAATGCCTTTAGAACTACAACCGATCCAACAGGAGTAATTGCTGCTGGTGATTACATTTTCCTAGATGATACTGATGATAGTAGTTTCACTCAAGGCAATTTCCAAGTATTTACTGTTACTCCAGAGCCTGGTGGTTCTCCAACTTATTGGGACGTTGTAGTAATTCCTGTATTCGGAACGACTGGTTGGGATAGTCAGCAAGCAGAAACAATCAACATTAATGCTGCTACAGCAACCTTCTTTACATTTGACTCAGTATCTCTCAAATCAATTAGAGCTGAAGGTGAAGTTGTATCGGTTGATGATGAAATTACAGCAACGTTGCCTATTCAGAGAATTGATTTCTCTCAGCAAGGTGGATTTACAGATGGATTCCAGAGCGATCAGTTTGGCAATTCGGAAGATCTGGGTGGTATTGTATTCTATACAAACGAACTAATTGGTAGATCAAATATTCACGATTTCAAAGAAGGTCAGGAAATTCAAATTAGTGGTCTTCCTACAGTAAATCCAGATCTATCTTTCCTAAATGGTAAGCAAAGAATCTATAAAGTTCTTGAAGATGCTGATGGTAGAGCAAGAAGATTTGTAATTCCGAAGAAAGCACCAATTAATGATGCTAATTTTGATCCTGGTCAAAGTGCTACGGTAAGCACATATACAAGATCTGTTACCCTATCACTTCTAAACTCACCAAACACTTTACCGCTGGCAACTCCAGTAGAAAGAAGATATCAGGATGCTTGCGTATTCTTACGCAATAATAGAGATTTTATCGCTGATGAAGTCGTAGGTCGTATTAATGATGAATTCAAAAAAGAATACTTCGCAGTATATGATGTTAGTGGAAATGACTTCAAGATTTACTTAGGTACTTCTAGATTTGAGCACACATATGATACTTTAAATCCAACAGGAACAGTAATTTTTGATGGAAACACATATAACATCACAGACTTTGTATATGACACCGCAGTAACTGGTGTTGCAACTGTTACAACTTCAGTAATTATTCCCGCTTTAGCGGAAGATGATACTGTTCAACTCGCTGGAATCGAAGTAACTTGCGATAATGGTACTAAAGTATATCCAAGTTTCAATATTCCAGTAAGTGATGAGCAATGTAAACAAGACATTGTTCACTTCATTAATGCTCTTGTTAGAGACCTTGAGTTTGGTTCTAACCACAATATTATTGAAGCAGCGCAGAAGTACATTGTAGGCGCTAAGATTGGTTATGTAGAGAACGAAATTATCCAGACTGTACGTGCCATTGAGTATGCTAGAGAACTAGCAATCTACGCAATGTGTAACTGGAGAACTGGAAACAGAACTGTTAGTGATCCTGTTTACACTCCACAGTATTCATCATTACCAAGATACTTTGATGATAGTGTTATTACTTCAACTGCTTTATTAAATGGTGATGGCACAGTAAACAATAGTGGATATGCTTGCGATGATGTAAGATCTGCTATTGATACACTTTCATATCTATGGGTAGATGTAATTGCTAATAACACTTCTGGAACTTATCTAGACGCTGCTTATCTAATCGCAAGAAACCGCGATTTAATTGCTGACGTTTCTTATAAACGTGCTGTTTCAACATATCCATCTCTTGGACTGAGCAATATTGATGAGCGTAAGTGCCGTAGAGATATCAACTATATTATTAGTGGACTAATTAGAGACTTAGCTCTTGGTGGAAATAGTGGCATTGTTACTAATGCTGAATTCTACTATAGTGGAACACAACTCACAGGAATTCCAACAGGAGAATTAGCAGCAACCCGATACGCATTTACTCAAGTTAGAGATTTATCTATCATCGCAATGCGAGGATGGAAAGATGCTTCTGGAACTGCTTACACATTCCCAGCAGGATTGACAGTAATCCCACAATTTACTGATCCAACTATTTTAGCAGATCCATCAGGAAATCCTCTTTGTGCTAATGTAGAAGCGTCTATTACCACATTGATGGGTCTTCTTGATGGTATTTTGGAATATGCAGATGATCCAAACAGTCCAACTGCTATCGAACCAGGAGTAACAGTTAAGAATACTGGAACTTTATATGATACATCACAGATTATCACATATCCAGATTCATTTGTATATGATGCCAATAATGTAAGAATGGCAATTCGTGGTATTTACGATGACTACCCAATCATTGAAGCATCACCATATACCCAGAACTCTTCTGTTATCTCCTTCCTAGGTGGTGGCGGTGCTCTGGTTGATGGTTCTAAGGTCAAGCAACCCAACTGTCCTTTCCCTGGTCTACAACTAGATGGAACCGCGACATTCCCCAATCAGGGTAAGTCGATGGTTGCTTCGGCATTCACCATCGTCTCCTTTGGTGGTACAGGATACAAGGTTATTGAAGATGGTTACACTCAGTTGGTTTCGGTCTTCGTTATCTTCTGTGCTGATGGTGTTCTTGCTGAGACTGGTGGTTATTGCTCTATCACCAATTCTGCTACTAACTTCGGTATCTATGCTCTACGTGGTATTGGATATAGAAGAGAAGCATATGAGTTTGACGTTGCTACTATTACAAACGTATCTTCAACTCCAACTAACAGAACTATCTTTACTGTTGATGGTCTAGGTAGAGAACCACTTGAGCACTATGTTGTCAAGATTGATGGTATCGAAAATACCAATCCAGACATCGAATACTTCATTGATGCAGTTAACGGTGTTGGTGCTGGTCCACCATTTGCTGCCCAACTAACGATTGATGATGGACAGGGACAACCAATGGACCTGACTGATAGTTCAACTGGAAACCCAGTTTCAACTGGTAGTATGACTGGTAAGACTATCAGACTACATAGACCTTCTATCGTCAACTCGTCTTCACATACCTGGGAATTTGCTGGTTCTGGTACTAACTATCTTGCTCTACCAGAAAACGGTGGTACTAAGGTAGAGGCAAACGAGCAAGTATCTGAAGACTATGGTCGTGTTTATGTTTCTGGTACTGACGAACTTGGTGACTTCAAAGTTGGTACGTTCGCTAGAATTGAGAACAGAACTGGTAACATCACCTTCACGGGTACGGTTACGATTTCGGAAGTTGAATTCTTGAAACTAAAGGGTGGAGACGTTGTTGTTACTGGATTCTCTGCTGACAATACCCTTGGTGGCGCTGGCACCAGTAACTCAGTTCTACCTACACAGAAGGCGGTTAGAGATTACATCACTAACAACCTTGGTCCATACATCAACAAACCATACTCCACGAACGCTGTTCCTAGAGCACTGGTTGAACTAACTGATAGTGGTAAGATCTCCATCGACCAGATCCCAGCACTCAGACCTTTCCAAGTTTATACTGTTGAAGATGTAGCGGAAAGACTTTCTCTGGAAGGAGCACTTGCGGGTGATATTGCTATTCAACAGCAACCAACTACAGAGTCTTTCATTCTTAATAATGATCTAGATAGTTTGTTTGCAGCATTCACTCCAGACCCAACCATTCAGTTTACTCTTGGTGACATTTTTACTGGAAGTCAAACAGGTGGTCGTATTCAAGCAACCGAGTACAGACAAGGCGTTGTTTATCAGTTGAACATCACCGATGGTGGTTCTGGTTATACTCAACCACCAAATGTTACTATTTCTGGCACATTACAACAGGGCGGTGTAGAAGCGAAAGCAGAAACAACAATTGCTAATGGCGAGGTTGTAACACTACAGCTCGTTGTTTATAATGGATTCTTAGGTGGTAAAGGTTATACCTCTGCTCCAACTGTTACCATTGCTGCTCCACAAGGATCTGGAACTCAAGCAACAGGAAATGCTCTGATTGAGAACAGATTATATGGAGATATCGTCAACAGAATTGCTCTGGAAGATACGGATAATATTGAATCGAGCGATATTCCAGCAGTATCTGTTAATATTTCTAGGATTGTCAATACATCCGCTAACGATGTCAACAACTGGGTATCCCTATCTTCAAATACTGTTTCTGTTACAAACTTGAGTGGTCCTGGATTTGTTTCTCCAACATTGTTGGGAGGCAGTGCAGCAAACTCCTTTACATTCCTGAGAGGAGACCAATCATATGCTCTAGCAGTTCAGTCAATTAAAGGTGCTGAAGTTAGATACTTCGACAAGTTATACAGTACAGCAAATTCTGGATCTAGTCAACTTATCTTCCAAACAAATTCCGATGTTCTTATTGGACACGAAGTTGTCGATAGTGTAACAGGCATTCAGACAAACACTAATATCACAGGTGTTACTACCGCTGCTGGTTTAACAACTATCTCTCTTAACAATCCACTAACTCAAACAATTAACGCTGGAACAATCATTGAGTTTGAGCGTGGTTCTTCACCAATGATCTTTGAGTCTTCATATACTCAGGGCAACTTTGTTGATGACATTATTATCTCTAGTGGTGGTCTTGGATTTACCGATGGTCAGTTCTTTGATGTCGAACTTGATGGCGGAACTGGAACTGGACTAAAGGCGAACATCATCGTTTCTGGAAATGCAATTACAGAACTAACTGTTACGGATGGTGGTACAGGATACAACAATGACTTTACTATTATCAGTCCCCCAGTTGCGATTGGTTCTGGATCTGGTATGGTTCTAGAGGCAAAGATCTCAACTGTCAATAGACAGTATGCTAACGTATCACTTGATATTCAGCGTGTAACTGATCTAACAATTTCTTCAGACCTCTATGGAACGATTGGTGTTTCTAGATTTAAGAAAGATCAGTTCAATATTGGTTCTTCTGGTAATGGTTCTGTCGAGATTAAGACTGGTCCTGGTTCGGGTCTAGATGCTGACCTACTTGATACAAGGCAGGGTTCATTCTATCTCAACTCAACCAACCAGAATGCTGGTACTCTGCCAACTGATAGACTTTCTGGTACGTACAACATCAGCATTTCTGGTACTTCTGGAAACACAATTCGTCTCTTAACTGGTACTAACAATCCAACTTCAAACCAATCTCCAAATAACTTCTCTGAAGGTATTGTTGCTAATACAATCAATAATTCAGCAGATCAGTTGAATGATGGTGGAACTCAGCACCTATCACTAACAATCAGAAACAAAGGTGCTGGTCTTACCGCAGAGGGTGGCGTAAGACAACTTGCGTTCACTGATAATAACAATATGTGGTTGCGTGGTTCTGGAACTGGGGTTACAACTTTCGGTTCTTGGGCACTAATGTGGAACTCTCTAAATGATGGTCCTGGATCTGGTCTCGATGCGGATAGACTTGATAACAAGCAAGGATCATGGTTCCAAAATGCTTTCAATATTAACTATGGTACTCTATCCGATAACAGACTACCATCATTTATTAGTGCTACAAAAGTAAGAGATGCGGTTACCGTTCAATCATTCAACGGTGATCCAAAGTATAGGATTTATATTTCTGGTCGTATTCTCAATACTTCACCATTTGTACCTGGAAATCCTGTAAATCTTTACAATGCCAATGCTCAAGCAACTGGTCAAATTTCTATTGACAACCTAATCATCAATGATGATACTGCAGACAACTCCAATGATTACACAATTATTGTTGGTAGATTAACTACTGGTAATTTCATTGGGGCAGAAACCATTGGTAGTTCTGCTGTAAGAGAAACTTTCCAAGATTTTGCTATCGACGATGATAACGTTGTAGAAGTAGCGAAGATAGAAAGTGATGGTGGAACTGCTAACCTAAGGTTGGGAAGAAGAGACGGACAGGCAACATCGCCTGCTGTCTATTTTACCAGTTCTCAATTAGTACCTTCTAACTACAATGCTGCTATTATCGCAACTGGTGGTACTGCAACTGATGGTTCTGGAACTCTAAACGTTCTGGTAGCAGATGCGAATGGTCTAAACGTAAATGGTAATATAGTTTGGAACTCAGGAAACATCGAGTTTCAATCAGCAAATGTTGCCAACACTGCTGTAAAGCGTGATGCGAGTGGCAACTTCTCTGCTGGAACAATCACAGCAAACTTGACTGGTTCTGCTTCCTTGAACGTGCTCAAGGCAGGCGATACCATGACTGGTTCGCTAAACATCACTGGTTCTGGTTCCAACTTCCAAGTACAAGGAACTGGTACATTCCTCAGCACAGTTTCTATTACTGATGACTTGAGTGTTGATAGTGGAACACTCTTTGTTGATGCTTCTGCTAATGAGGTTGGAGTTAATTGTGGTACTAATCCACAAGCTGCTTTCCATGTTACAGGAGATAGTGGAATTTTAATTTACACTAGCACCGATGGTCCCTCCACTGGTGCGAGAATTAGATTTAGTGATGAAGCAGGTGGATCTTATAGTCAAGTTGGCACCCTAAGATATAACCACAATGATGGCGCATCGCCAAACAGCAACTATGGTGAGACATTCACCATGGAAGGTACAGAGACAGAACTGGCATTCCGTGTCGTTGGCGACATCATTTCTTCTAGAAATATTGGTGTCAATATCAACAGACAACCAAACTATAACTTGGAAGTCAATGGCACTGGATATTTTGGGGGCGATCTAACTTTACAAACTACTGGTGCTGCTAGAGTCAATTACTATTCTAATAGTTCTACAAGGTATTGGAAAGTTGGTAGCAATACATTTGCTAACAACTACTTTACTTGGGAAGCTTCAGACGCAGCTGGTGGAACTGCATTCACTGGATCTCCAGCACTTGCTATTAATGGTACTACCAATCAAGTAAGTATCAATACAACAACAAATGCTAGTACTGCTACTGGTTCTACTGTCAATTACATGCTCAATGTTAACGGCAACGTTAACTTTGATGGTCAACTATATCAAAACAACCAACCGTTCGTAACTTCTAGATGGACTGAGAGTGGCGGAGATATTTGGAGACTATCTAAAGTAGGAATCAATAAAGCAACACCACAATATATTCTCCATATTGCTGGTGATGTCAATGTTGAAGGAACCACAATGACAGGACAAGCAGTGGAAGAAACACTGTTTGTTAATGGCGATAGACAATGGGTTGATCCATATGCTGTTGTCAAGACTCATAGAAATAGCATTATCCAAACTATTACGGTTCCCGCTAATTCAAACGCAATGACTGTTGGTGGAGTCACTATAAATAGTGGAGTAACCGTTACGGTTAGTGCTGGTTCACGCTGGAGCGTAGTATAACAATGAGTGAAATTAGAGTTAATCAGGTTGAGGGAGGAGACGGTAAAGTCATCATCGAGGCAGGAACTGTTTTCGATTGTCAAGGACAACTTTTAGTCCCTCAATGGACCACTGCTGGCAGACCAAATGAAGTTGGTTCTGCTGTCATTGGATATAATGTAGATACTGGTACTGTCGAAATGCTAAGAGGTGCTGGTGGCGCTGCCGAGGCAGAAATAGAAAATGACGGATCATCAGCAGAGTATCCAGTTACTTCTGGTGTAGATCTTGTTACCAGATTTCCTGCTAAAACAAATGGGAAGTATTGGGTTAAGTCTCCATCAATGACTCAAGCGGTTGAGATGTATGTAGATACAGTTGAAGATGGTGGTGGATATGATTTTTATACTACTAATGGCAGTGCTCCTTCTTTTGCTAGTATCAATAGCGATCCACAAACATTTGGACTGACGTTTTGGATGCCAAGATCTAAGTATGCTTGGAGAGCTGCTTCTAAAGCTGTGGCAGCATTGGACGGTGGAAATTTTAATTCTTATTGGAGCACTTGTTACGCTGTCTACAAAACTGGTGGTGGCGGAAATTACACTGGTTGTATTATGAGATCTAGTGCTTATGGTGGTAACAACTGCGGTGGTTGGAGAACTACTGATGGTGGTAAGTGGTGGTTGAGAGATAATTCGTTTGGTGAACCAAATGGTGACTATAACGGCAACACTTTCCTCTATATGTACGGTGGACAAATTGGTAACCCATATGGTCTAAACAATATTGGTTTCAATGATGGTAGAGGTGGTGCTTCAACAGGAACTCGTTATCTAATTTCTACTAACACTAAGGCGTAAAGAAATGAGTATTTTATCTGTAAATCATATTGCTGGTAGAAACGGTAGAATTACCGTACAAGACAGAATTAATTTTACCGAATCCAAGGGATTGGTTTTACCAAAGTGGACTACTGAAGAAAGACCATCAAATCCAGAATTGGGTTTTACTGGATATAATGTAGATCAAGATGTTTGGGAAATTTACAATGGATCCCAATGGGAAGCTGTAGATGGTGAGTACAGTACACTTCTACCTCCAGTTACCTCTGGTCTAACAGTATTCATGACTGGAGATTCTTGGGATTCTGCATCAAACACATGGAAAGATCTCTCTGGAAACGGAAATGATTCCTCTGGAACCAGTGGAACAGTTACTGTTTCTACTTGGTCTGGCGGATCTGGAGCAAATGGATCATTCAAATATATTTCTGGAAATACTAGTGCTGGTGTAGCAATTACCAATGGATGGCCAAATGGAGCAGATTACACATTCTTCCATATTACCAGATATACTGGTGGAACAAAAGGTCGTATTTGGCAAGGAAAATCTAGTAACTGGTTATCGGGACATTGGGGTGGTGGATCTGGTAGATTCTACCACGAAGGTTGGTTGAGTTCTTCTAGTACAGATTATTACGGTAATGATTGGTTTATTACTATGGACCAACGTTCAAATGTTCGAACAAATAGAGGGACACATACATTTGGTGGTGGCGGTAATTATAGTCCTAACGGTATTGGTATCAATGCTCAGGCAAGTGGAAGTTGCTGTGCTGGAGAAACTTCAGACTGGGCAACTGCAGTAATTGCTGTATACGATAGAGCATTATCATCAACAGAATATCAAGAAGTAGAAGACTTCCTATATAACAATTGGATGGCATAAAAAAATGGCAAGCGGATTATCTTTTGAAACACTAAGAGCGCAAGCAGGAAGCGAGATTTTAGTTCCTGCTGGTCACGTTTTTGAAGCTACAACTGGTGCTGTAAAAATTCCAAACTGGACAAACTCCAATCGTCCAACTGGAGTTACTGGAATGATTGGTTATAACACCCAGGAAGGTTTTGTTGAATTTTATGATGGCAATGAATGGGTTCAAGCAGGAGAACTTGGTAATGATGGTTCATCTGCCGACAGAGCAGCACTAAATGGTGTAACTCTTGTTAGTGAATTTCCCAATCTTGGAAATGGAATTTACTGGATCAAGTCAAATGACATGCCAAATGCTTTGGAGATGTATGTTGACTTTACCGAAGATGGTGGTGGATATGATTTCTATCCAACCAGAGGTAGTGGCATTTCGCACAACTATATTACCCAAGGACACTCAGGAACTGCTCTAGGTCTAAAGCGTTGGTCACCTAGAAGTAAGTATTGCTGGAGAGCAGCAGGAAAAGCGGTTGCTGCTATGGATGGTGGTAATTATGGTTCCTATTGGGCATGTATGGGATTTGTATACAAAACTGGTGGTGGCGGAAATTACACTGGTTGTATTATGAGACACTCATCATATGGCGGAAATAATTGTGGTGACTGGAGAGTAGAAGATGGCGGAAGGTGGTGGTTTAGAGACAGTACATATTCCGAACCAAACGGAGACTACAATGCTAATGGATACAACTTTTATAGAGGCGGTATGGGTAACCCATATGGTTTGAATGACTTGACTTTCAACGATGCTGGTGCCGCAAGTTCTGGAACTAGATATTTACTTTCCACTAACGCCAAAACATGATATAATAAGTTATAAGTGACTTTATTTTATGAGACTTACAGTTGATGCAAAAAACACGAAAGTGTTTGATGATGTTCTGACAGAAGAAGAATTTCAAACTCTGTTTGATTATTACAACCGTATTCCTCTTGTATTCAAGCAAGTTCAGGGGGAGTGGAATAAGGTTTGGAGTCTGAGTGATGGAAATATTCTTGTGGGAAGGGAGATTCTTTTTCCCATAGGAAAAACTCCACCCCTTCATCCAGAAGACGGTGCTATGATTCCTATGATTGAAAAAATCTCAGAACTTCTTGTTAGCACTGGATTTTTTGATCTTGATAAGATTGGCGGTGCTATCATGACTCCATTTTGTTGGCCACCAGGAACTGGGTTGAGCTGGCATAATGATAGCAAGTATACAGGTGCTTTTACTTTTTATACTCACAATTATTGGTCGCCAGAATGGGGTGGGGAATTCCTCACCGTTGAGGCGGACGAATACATTATAGATAATAAGAAGGATATTAATTGGAAAGTTTTTGACAATCAAGAACTGTATGATGTTATCATGGAAAGGGGTATAGGACACTTCTTCCACCCCAAACCAAATCGTTTAGTCGTCAACAGAGGCGGTGAACGTGGTATCCTACATAAGGTAAATAAGAGCACTATTGACAGTAGAGCTCGTTTGACGTTTCAAGGTTTTATTAAGTAAATTATGGATTACGAATTAGTAGAATTTTTCCCAGAAGTTGCTGGAATTTATACTTTTGATAAAGAGAAACACGCAAAAGTAAAAGAATTATGTGAGAGAGTTGTAAAAGAAATTGGACCAGATGATCCAGATTATACAACAAATCAATTTGATAGGAATCTCGCACATTACTTCAACCGTTCAAATTCATCTCTTTTAGATTTTTCAGATGAATTTTCTGATTTAGAGTCTTGGTTGAAAGACTGTTGTACACATTTTATGACACAAGTTCATAACTA
>JGI10211J34971_10000609_pt1 | contig 29508 bp, 17 predicted proteins | sample Etolagsediment_FD_34971 | JGI IMG/M metagenome (IMG submission 34971)
TCTACGGCTCTACGGTTCTACGGTTCTACGCATCTACATCTTCAAAGGCAGCGACACCCGCTTCCCCGTCCTCGCACTCTGATAGATCGCCAGGATCAGCTCCAGACTCTTGCGGCCTCCCCGACCGTCCGTGTCCGGCTCCCTCTCTCCCTTCAGAGCCGCCACCACATTCTTGTAATAGGGCAGATGTCCCAGCCCGTACACATTCGGCGGCGTGTAATTCGAGTCCTCGATCAACTTGTCATCATCGTCATAATCCTCGAAATCCCACTTCTCAATGCGGTTGATGGCCACTCCCCCAACCTTGGCGGACCCCTTTTCACCGAGGATCGTGACAGATCCCTCGAAATTCTTCGGATAGGTCAGCATGGTCACGTTTAAGGTGCCGATCACACCGTTGCGGAAACGGATGATGGCCGCCCCCGTGTCTTCCGTCTCAATCTGCCGCGCCATTGTCGCTGTATCCGCCATCACATAATCCACCGGCCCGATCAGCCAGGTCAAGGCATCAACATAGTGACTGGCCTGATTCATGTAGGCCCCGCCGTCAAATTCCCAGGTCCCCCGCCACTTCGCCATGTCATAGTAATTCTGTGGCCTCTGCCAGAAGACATTGCTCTGCACGGTATAAATTTTTCCGAAACGGCCTTTCTCAACCGCCCCCTTCAGCAGCTGCATTGTCGTATTGAGCCGGTTCTGCTTCACAACAAACAGCTGTACCCGGTTCTCGTCACAGGCCCTGATCAACCTGTCTACCGAGTCCAGAGTGATGCCCATCGGCTTCTCCGTGATCACATGTATGCCCCGCTCCGCTGCCGCGATCCCGTGAGCCGGGTGCAGTCCGCTCGGCGTGCAGATCGAGACGATGTCAATATCTCCCCGCTCCAGCATCGCAGCGTAATCCGTATAGATCTCCCCCCCGTATTTCTTCGAGGCCTCCTCCGCCCGCTCCCTGATCGTGTCACAAACCGCCACCAGCTTCAGATCCTCTCCCAGACTGCCTATACTTTCAAAATGATTCTTCGAGATGCGGCCGCAGCCCACAACAGCGATATTCATCATTTATTCTCCCGATTGATTGTTTTTTTCAACGCCTTCAAAATAGCCCTTAACCCATGTCTTACTGAGTGATCAGTATGATGCTCAGAATCGTACTCACAAATGTCGAAATCAGCGTCAGCGCACTCAGGTCTCCGATCATAATGTTGCTCCAGGAACGCGGAACCACAATAATATCCCCCCTCTGAAGGGTCACGTCCAGATCAGAGATGCTCTCGCCCCCCCGCATGATATAGGCCTTCATGCTGCCCTCAGGCGTGTTGCCCCCCGCCAGACCCAGGTAATCAATGGTTCTGTAACCCGCCACATAGGGGTAATTCCCGGGAAAGGTCACCTGCCCGTATACGTAGATCTCCGGCAGAAATGCCAGGTTGATGATGTCACCCGCCCTCAATTCCAGATCACTGCGCTGTATATCCCGGTTTCGTCCGCTCACATCTACCCGAAGATTGGTCTCAACTCCCTCGTCCACTCGATTCACCGTCACAAAATCGATGTTCACCTTTTCGGCAAAGTCCGGTATGCGCGCCAGAAGTGCCGTCAGTGTTTCACCGGGACGCAGAGGAAAAAGTCCGCTCACAGCAGCCGCACCCTGCAGGGTCACCGCCTCATCAGGGATCTGCGCCCGCGGAACCTGTATCACATCAGCTGCCTGAAGAACCGGGTTCTGTGACAGATCTCCCTTCTGCATATACGCATAGGCGTCCAGTATGATCTCCCTGCTTTCACCGCCTTCACTACGGAGGATCTTCACTTCATGAAGCTTCCCCAGTCCACGAATACCTCCGACCCGCAGAAGCACATCCACAACCCGCTCTCCGGCCTTCACAGCCACCGCCCCGGGAAATTCCACCTCACCCGACAGAAACACCATGAAACTCCGTGTGGAGGTCAGCGTCACCGTGATCCGCGCCTGATTGAATACCGCCTTGGCCGCCGATCGGATCTTTTCCCTCGCTTCGTTCAATATCAGACCGTCCACAAACACTGTCCCCATCCCCGGCAGATCAAGATAGCCCTCAGGATTCACACTGTTCTCCAGATATACGGTCTGCGAGGCCAGAACCTGTACCGCAAACATGTCCCCGGGGCCCACAATATATGTCTCGGGATCCACCTTCACTTCCAGTGTGTTCAGTTCAAAGATGCTCGCCTCCAGCAGCTTCCGCCGCTCCGCCTTCTGCTGCAGAGCCTGCTGTATATCACGGTTCTGCTGATCCTGGCTGCTCTCCAGAAGCTGCCTCTGCTCTGTCTGAAAATCAATGCGCGTGATCTGCGCTGTCAACGGTGTCAATGCACCCAGGCAAAGAACCGCTGTCACGATCCAACGTCCTGCACGTCTCAACATGTATTTTCTCCTCTGCTCAGCACAGCCTTGGGTCCCCCCCCACAGTCCCGCACCGCACTGCTGAAAATTCTCTGTATACACCTTCTCCAAGCTGTCTGCATCCCGGTAAGTTAATACATTCATTCCTGTTTTTCCCTCAGCTTTTCATCGCTTCAACGCCTAATTTTTAAAACCGTTCAGATTTTATTTGCAGGGTTTTATATTATTTTGTATTATAACAAGCTTTTTGATAATGGAGCCGTAGTTCAACTGGTTAGAGCACCGGCCTGTCACGCCGGAAGTTGCGGGTTCGAGTCCCGTCGGCTTCGCTCCCATCCCCGTCCGAAAGGTCGGGGATTTTTGTTTTTGTCAACAAAATTTCCTGACACAAACAACATTATATGAAGAAAATAATCTCAGATATAAAAATTCACAATTCGGATTATTATTACTTACTTGAAAACAACTGGCTTTATGGCTAATATTGATTATGAGCAAGGTAGAGAACATTATTCGGGAGATGAGATCTCAGCATTTAATTGAAAAATACAATCTCCATAAAGTAGGGATTTTTGGATCATCACTGACGAGTGAAATTCCAAATGATCTCGATATACTTGTTGAATCCTATGCTAACTACAAGGACCTTCTCTCGTTTAAAAAGGAAATGGAAGCAATAGCAGGGATGCCTGTAGATATAGTCATTTCCAAATATGCCAGTCCTATCATTCTGCACCGTGCTCATAAAAATATCATTTATGTCTGACAGAAATCAAAAGAACGATTTATTTCATATTCTTAATTGTCTTGAATCCATTGCCAGGATTCAGAATTACAATGATGCAATTTTAACACCGGAACAATTTCTGGAACAGGATGATCAGCTTATATTTAATGCCAGCTTGACACTTCTCATGAATGTCGGGGAAAGCATAAACAAATTGTCTGATGAAAGCAGAATAAAATTGGACTTGAACCATATTCAGAATTTTCGAGCGATTCGGAACCGAATCGCTCACGATTATGCAGGCATCAATTCGTTTATTGTCTTTGAAGTAATTAAGGAACATCTTCCGATTTTAAATTCATCATTAGATAATTTATTACAGGAAATGATTTCAAATGACATTTTCGATATGGATGAATTCAACTCTGCCGTCTCCAGCAGCTATTACAAACATCTCGATCTACAAAAATACTTGAAACAATAGTCATTATTTCAGCATCACCTATTAAAAATCGCTAGTCACTGCGTCAATTAGAGTTTGTTTTGATTTTTTACTGCCTAAAACTCTCCCCAGAACAGATTGAGGGTATAAGCGAAACACTAACTCCCTATCTGCCTGAATTGCTGGAGGATCTGAAAAAGCTATTGGAGGAGCTCTCAGAACAGGAAAAAAATGAAATACTTGAGAGTACTGAAAAGTGACTTTGACTGTAAACGCAACTATCCTATTGGAATCCTGAAACTTATTAGAGTTCGGGATGACCGTCGCTCTCCTCGCTCACATCCCCGTCCGTAAGGTCGGGGATTTCTTTTTTTTATCTATAAATCTCTTTAACGGAAACCAAAGAATCCACACAGCATTAAGCTTTCGAAATGCAGGGGTTATTTGTACCCGCTCATTGCTTGAAACGGACATTGAAGAGAATGATCAGCCCGAAGAGAGCGACGCCCGACGTAAGGTAAAAAGCGGCATCCAGACCGCCGAAGGCGAATCCAATGCCCACGATCAGCGGCCCCAGGGTCTGACCGATCCGCAGGACCATTCCAAATAGTGACATGAATACGGCCCGCTGCTCCGATGGCGCCAACCGGCTTAATAAAGTCATCAGTGACGGAATGTTCAATGCCTGCGCAGAACCGAAGAGCAGGATCGGCACAGCAAAGAGCCGCAGGTCCTCTATATGCGGCATCATCAGCGTCACTGCAGCATACAGGATAAATGCTGTTTTCAATAGCTTCAGGCTCCCGAATTGTTCGGTCAGCCGCCCGATACGGCTGGAGAGCAGAGCCGTCGTCAACGAACTCAGTGAAAATATCACTCCGATCTGCGGTGGACTCAGGTCAAATGTCTGCCTCAAAAGAAAGGGTAGAAAGGTCAGAAAGGCTCCGTACAGGATTACAAAGGTCAGCACACCCAGAGCAAAGACCGACAGCACCTCCCGCCGAAGGATGCTCCTGGACGCTGCCCTTATGTAACTGAGAAAATCCGGACTTCGCTCGATCTCAGGCTCCGGCAGGAAGATCCAGATATAGACAGCAGCCGGTATCCCCAGAGACGGCAGAATAAACGGCCAGTGCCAGGCCATCCCCGCCAGAAGTCCGCCGATGAGAGGATACGTGGCAGTGCTTAAACTCAGAACACTGGAATTGTATCCCATGACTGCCGGCAAATCCCGGCCTTTGTAAAAATCGCCGATCAGTGTCGTATTCAGAGCCCCAAGCGAGGCCGCACCGATACCCTGCAGAACCCGGAGCGGAATCATCATCTGAAACTCCCGGACAAAAAATATGGCACTGCCCCCCATCGCAAAAATGAACAGGGATGGTACAAGTACTGCCTTTCTGCCCCAGCGGTCAGCCAGCAGTCCCGCCACCGGGGTTAATAGGATTCCGGGAAATGTGAAGGCGCTGATCAGCAGCGCCACCTCCGCCTTCGTCAAGTCCAGAGCAGTGGAAATGATCGGCAGCGCAGGTGTCAGACTGGCTACCCCCATCACCGCAATCACGGTCACAGAAAAAATACTGTAAATTCTCGGATCCCGAAGTTTCAGCTTAACTCCGCTCAAATAAAGCCCTTACACCAAAAAACAGAGCCGACAATCCGCAACTCTCTGCCATGAGTTCCGTGGAACAGCAATCCTCATCCCCAATTGCATCAGTATAGGATTTCATGGCACGCAATATAATAAATGGCCGGCAGGAAACATACTCATTCCCCGCAGACCCGCCAGAACCATGAATAGACAGCGAATATTATGTCTAAACTAAAAATCTCCGAAATTGTCATCCAGCGGAATCACACTCTCCGCATTGGACTGAAGACTTACCCTGGGCACTGTATGCTTGCTGTCCTTTTCCACAGCCTCCCCCTTCAGCTTTTTCTGAACTGACTCAACCGCATTTGGACGCATCCGCACCGTAGGGGTGTCATCCCTCGTGATTTTGAAGGCAAGCACCATCTTATTCAGTTCCACAGCCTGACTGTTCAGCTCCTCCGACGCAGACGCACTCTCCTCACTGTTGGCCGCATTCTGCTGAGTGATCTTATTCATCTGCGTCACCGCCACATTGATCTGTTCAATGCCGGAACTCTGTTCTTTGCTGGCCGCCGCAATCTCCGTCACCAGACTGTTCACCTTATTGGACGACTGTCGGATCTTCTCCAGTGTCTGCGCAACCTCCTGTGTGATGCGCACTCCGTTCTGTGATGCACTGACACTCTCATCAATTTTCTTCGCAGTGCTCTTCGCCGCCTCTGCAGAGCGCATCGCCAGATTTCTCACCTCTTCGGCAACCACCGCGAATCCCTTGCCCGCATCTCCCGCCCGGGCTGCCTCCACTGCCGCATTCAATGCCAGAAGATTGGTCTGAAATGCAATTTCATCGATCGTCTTTATGATCTTGGCCGTCTCATCTGAACTCACTTTGATTTTCTCTATCGCCTCAGTCATCCGCTTCATCGATTCACCACCCTCGTCCGCAAGCAGATTCGCTTCCTGACTCAGATTGTTCGCCTGCTTCGAATTGTCCGCGTTCTGAGCCGTCATACTGCTCATTTCCTCTATACTGCTGCTGACCTCCTCCAGACTCGATGCCTGCTCACTCGCACCCTGGGACAGATTCTGACTGCCTTTGCTGATCTGCTCCGCCGCCGTGCTGACCTGTACCGCTCCATCCGCCACCTGCGCAAGGGCTATGTCCAAATTCTCAACAGCTGTATTTACAAAATTCTTGAATTCTGCCATGTCCCCGCGGTAATCTCCGCTCACCCTCACCGTGATGTCCTTGTCCGCAACCCTCTGCATCACTCCGATCACTTCATTCACTGGAGTGATGACCGCATCAAGGGTCGCATTCACTCCCTCAATAATGGCCCGATACTCACCCTGATGCCGGGTCACATCCGCCCTCGCATCCAGATCCCCCTGCATTGCCGAAGAAGCCAGCATCCTCGAATCAGTGATCAGATCCCCAATGTTTGTCTTCATAAGCTGCACCGACTTTTCCACATCAGAAAAACGTTCCATCATCAGATTGAACATCCTCGCCAATGTACCGATCTCATCCTCTGTCTTAACCTTCACTTTGCTCAAACTCAGATTAAAGGCCTGCTTCAAATCACCGTTCGCCACATCCGAGATCACCGAGCTCAGAGAGCGAAGCTCCTTCTCCGCAATCTCACTGGCTAAAGATGCCATATCGTTCAGAGGCTCCACAACCGACCGCGTTATGCCCCGGCTCAGAAAAATTCCGGCCAGCACCGCCAGACCCATCGTAGCCAGCATGAACCAGATCAGAATACTGTTTCGCCGGATCTTTTCCGCTCCCATGTCCGCCAGTTCATCCTGATACCTGCTGCGCAGTTCCTGTGCATCCGACGCAAACACGGGACCGAGTCTGTCAAGTGTCCCGGTAATAAGTACATTTCTGTCTTCAATCGCTTCTACAACGGTCAGAAACCCGGTCATGTATGTATCATATCCTGCCATGACCTCCTCTAAAGCCTCCTGACGGTCCCTGTCTCTGATCTCCTTCTTCAGCTCAAGGATGTCTCTGCCGAATTCACCGAATTCATCCCTGACCCTGTCTACATGAACTTTGTTGTTGTTCTCCAGGAATTTGACAACATTCAGACGGGCCAGCAGAAGATGCCGAACTGCAGATCCCGCAAGAAAAGCCCCCCTGGCATTACCGTCCCTTTCAGAACTCTCCATGACAGAGGTCAGCGCACTCTCTATCTCAGGCCCCACCTTGTCCAGAATATTCTCGCTGATCTCGAAACGCTTCCTCATCAGAAGCACCATCTCCGACCAGGCCGTCGAATACAGTGAAACATTTGCCTCAATCTCATCCATTTTTCTAAGACGGTCCCTGTTCACTATGTTTTCCCGGCTCATCGCGATCATCTTCTCAACATCCCCAAGAGTCTTCTCAAAACGCTGAACATTGCTTTCATCCTGCGTACTCAAATAATCTCGTACGATGATCCGGCTGCTGAGGATCTCCTCATATATCTTTCCGATCAGTCCGCTGTTTTCACTTTTTCTGGTAAAATCCCTCAGCGCCGTACTGCTGCTGCTGAGTGAACTGTAACCGACAACACCCACCAGAAGGATCAGTGCTATCATCAGTGTGAAACCCCAGAGAATTTTCCGAGTCAGTGTCAGTTTTTCCAACATGTCCATCCCTTTCGATTAAAACATATCCAGCGGCATCGCCGGGAATCCAATACCTGTATTCAACTGCCTTATCACCTCTGACAGTTTCTGTATTGGACAATTTTCAGATAATAGACCATAAAAACAGTCATTGCAAGGTTTTAGGACTCACAAAAATTTCTCTGCACTGAAAGGCTGTAGTGATGATTAAAACAATTTATTGAAAAAACATCTCATTAATACTGACTTTTGGGTAAAATTACCTATGCCCGGTCGGACGCATGTCCGACCTCTGTCCAGCCTGGGCCGGACCCCGGCTTAAAAATTCCCCTCCACCCGCCGGACCTTCACTTCCTCGATCACTGCGTTCAGTGGCTGTTCCAGTATGCAGAGGATCTGCCGGGCCAGATCATCCGTCTGTATCATGGTGGAGGTATCCTGTCCGCTGCTGTCCCACCAGGGTGTGGCTGTCGCCGCCGGAAATATGGATGTCACCGCAATCCGGTCCTTCCGCAGATCCTCCCTCAGATGATCCGCAAATGCACGCAGAGCCGATTTGCTCGTACCGTATAGAATCCCTCCGGGAAATATGTCATCAGAAGCAACAGAATTCATAAAAAGAAAATGTCCGCGGCCCAGTTCCCTGAACTGCGGTATCAGGGCGTGGGCCATGGCATAGGCAGCATTCAGATTCAGATCCAGTACATATCTCCAGTCGATAGGCCGGATCTCTTCAAGCGGCCCGAACACTGCCGAACCGGCATTGTGAATGGCTGTATCCAGCTGCGGCACATCTCTGAGAATCTCCTGAAACATCCCCGAAGCAGCGTCAAGCTCACTTAGATCCGCCGAATAAATATGCGCCCGATCCTCTCCAAAACGTTCTGCCAGCGCCTGCATCTTTTCACGGCGCCTGGCGATCATAACCACATTGTGCCCACTTTCCAGAAGTGTCCTGCACACCGCGGCACCGATACCGTCAGATGCTCCTGTCACCAGCACGGTCTTAACGCCCCGTTTTTCCTCTGCCATCATTTTCTCCTTTCAGATCCGGCTGTGATCCCCCGCTCTGTCTGCCCGGGATACAGTTCGCGAAGCAGCAGACAGAATAACATGAATATATTAGGAACTTTTTTCTCCGATGTCTAATTTCATTAGCTGACAGGCTCCTTTTCTGACAGAGACGGGCCGATAGAAAAATTAACACCACTGCAGGGAGACAGCATTTTGAAAAAAGGTTTCGGCACACTGGATGAGACACTGGGCTATAAAGTACTGGACGAGCGGGTCATGCGCGCCAGCGCAGGCATTATGATGATGCTGGGCATTCTCGCTTCCATTAACGCATTTATTCTTCAGCGCTATATCGTCGTACCCTGGATCTCCGGCTTTCTCGCCCTGAATTTCATGGTCGGTCTCTTTATCGGCAGTGACTTTTCTCCCACCATCCTTCTCGGAAAGATCTTTGTCCGCAAACAGAGCCCCCTGCCCATCGGTGCCGTTCAGAAGCAGTTCGCCTGGAGCCTGGGCCTGACCCTCTCCCTCAGCATCTTCACCCTGAGTCTCTTCCTCCTGAATAATCCCGCTTTCTTTGAACCGGTCTGCATGCTCTGCATTCTCTGTATATTCCTGCTCTTCTTCGAAACAGCCTTCGGCATCTGCATCGGCTGCAAACTCTATTACATCGCCATCGACCTCGGTTTCATGAAAAAACCGACTGTCCAGCCCAACTGCATGGGGGACAGCTGCGAACTCCCACAGGATAATTCATGATTTTTCTGCGAAATTCCAGACTGAATTATAATCCCCGCTAATGAATATTCTCCACGATCTTTATCAGTCGTGGTAGGTCTATGAATACATCCGGTATCCCATGGGTAATCTTTATGTGACCTGCGTTCATACGGTTGTTTCTTACTTTGCCCACCCAGAAACCGCCTTCAAGATACATGTCCGGTGAATAGAATGTCACGGTATCACGGACAAATAATCCTCCGTACATCGTGCTTTCCAGAAATCCGTTCCCTCCATTGGCTACTGCATTAGCATAGAGAACAGATCCACTGCCGATATGAAGATTTCCCGCCTCCGACCAGATCAGGTTGACGGTCTTCTCCTCCCCCTCACGAAAATCGGAACCGATCACCGAACCGTTCACTGTCACATCACCCTGAGCCAGAATGATAATATTCTTTCCGATGGACGCGTTATTGATCTCAACATTTCCTGCACTCACCACAAATCCTGGAGTCTCATACGGCTGGTCAGCAATCACTGTGTTATTGAACTGAATACTCTCCCGCACATAAATGGTACTGCTCTGGAAGACCGATAAGTCCAGACTGGGCGGAGCGCTGAATATGATAAACCTGTTTCCCAGATACGAGAAAATGTTGGCTGCAGTGTAGATCATACTCCCCACGGTATCCGATATCGCCGGATAGCTTATTCCAAGAGAAGGATATTCAAAGGCAGGTCCCCAGTGCGGGTATCCATAGACCGTGTCCACGTCGGTGACCCAGAAATACGTTGCAGCGCCCGGACTTTGACCGACGGTATTGGCATCCATGACGAATATACTGTCCCTCACAAACATGTTCCCGTTTAGATACTGCTCGCTGTCAATAATAAGAACTCCCGGCTCTCCGTCAAAGTAAAGCAGGAGTTTCGGCGGAATCGGATTGGCAAATTTTGAAAAAGTAAAGGCGCTTGGCGATGGATCCTTCAGCAGCCAGCCGTTGTTAGGCAGCGTACCTTTCAGCATAGACCGCACTGAAGCAGTGACATCCCAGCTGACAGGCCCTCCATCACGGACTGTGGTCACACTTACAGGCAGAGGATCATGGTCCCCGCCGCCTGTGTTCCAGACAAGTCCATCCCTCTTATCATTCCAGCTTGCCTCCCCAGGAACCCAGTCCGTCAGGATGTTATGAATCGATATGTCATGGCTCCGCGGGGGAAAACTGGGAACCTTGCTCATGATCAGCAAAGCCGTATCCAGACTGCTGCGGTATTCAACCTTCGTTAAGTCAAAACGAATCAGCATACGACTTTCTTCAAATGCATTATTCTGCCAACCGATCACATTGAATGACCGCTGACTGAAATTGACATTGGGATTACCCTCTGCAATGAAAGTGCGGATATAATCCGGATAACTCAATTCAACTGTATCCCGGACCCCGGGCGTATTCGTCACCCGGTCAACCATGGATGTATCCGGAAAAAAACTGGTCTGGCGAACAAATATACTCAGACTTAAGCGCCGCTCATAGTCAGAGATCCGTCCCGTGCTGCTCAGAGTCCAGATATCCCCTCCCTGATACTCAGTTTCAATAGCGATCTCAGCTCCGTTGTAGTGCAGCAGAGTGTCCGCTGGATCATTTAAACGGGCATATTCCAGGGCCCAGTCTATTCCCGATAAGGCCAGATAGTGTGCCTGCATTGCCAGCTGGCTGCTGACCGACGCAGAGTTCTCCTGTACATTCAGGCCCGAAAGAAAGAGGATCAGCGCAAGACCGACCAGTATAAAAATGACTGCGGCGCTGACCATGGCATAACCTCTCTGACTCCAACGGATCATTGATAAACTCTCAATATTATGTGTGTTATTGTGTATTAGTTATTTTCGGTAGAGGCAATGTACACCGTGTATCCATTCTATCCTTTTTCATAATGATAATGCCGCAAAAAATATTGAATATACTCAACCATGCTCAATAATCGTTATATTTAATATATTTATCAAGAAATATTTACCTCGCTGCCAATGTTGTGATATGACGCAATTTACAGACCAAACAGGATAAATCTCACTGTTTTCACTTTGCACTATAGTGTATTCTAATGTAATTTATCACGAATAGGAATCTGAATATGCGGACAGTCGTAAAAAGTAGTTCGGGCAAAATATCAAAGTGGCTTTCACTCATACTCCTGTTATGTTCACTATCGAAAAGCCTGTATGCCCAAACAAGATTGCAGGAGCCTGGATTTTCCGGCCTATATCTGCAGGCCGTCAGCGGTATAACTGCAGAGTACCGATTTGACGAATGCGACTGGACAGGCGAGGAAAGTGAGGTCAGAGACGAAACCGGAGCCCACCACGGCACGATTATCGGCAGCCCCTCCACTTTTCAGGGACAGGTCTGCAAAGGCGCGGATCTCCGCGAAGGCTTCGGTACTGATTATCACATACGAGTGCAGAACGTCCTCTCACAGGCACAGGCCTTCAGTATCAGCTTCTGGGTGAATCTGGAAAACAGCGGTCTCCATGAAGTCTTTTCAGGCAAACGATTTAACGACAGCATCCCCGCAAATCTTTATCTGGCCCTAGAAGGAGATGAAATTACCACGACTCTTCACGGACTGCAGACGGGAAGCAGTATATTCACTCTCTCCTCTCCCCTGCAGACCGACACCTGGTACCATATCGTATGGATAAGAGACGGCCTGCAGCAGAAAATGTATTTCTCCGGTGAGGAGATCACCGGCAGCTCTACATTACTCTCCTCCGCCGCTGGACTGAGCGTGGACACTCTGCGTATCGGAACCGGCGGCACAGGCAGCGGGTACGACCTCGACGGGTTCATGGATGAAGTGAAGATCTTTAACACCGCTCTGACTGAGAATGAAGTGGAGGAAGTGTATTCCTATGAAAGTGCTCCGCCTCTGAGAAACAGCGACGGATCGATCCGGCAGTGTGCAAACTGCAATGTTTACGGGGACTGGTATTTTGACGACTGCTACTTCATAGAGGGCGAAACCACAGTTCTTGATGAAAGCGGTACAGGTTCAGACGCCTTCGTCTCCGGCGCCCCTGTTTCCGCCCCCGGTCTGGTCTGCAGGTCTGTTATGCTGAATGGGTCTGACCACTTCGAAATCAGCAGCAACTACCTTGACAATATTCAGGAAAAAATCACAATAACAGCCTGGATCTATCCCTTCAGCAAAGCGGGCTCTGACAGATATATTGTCAGTAAAGGAGGAAAATATCACGCCCCCGGACAGACAGACAATGGTTTCCAACTCTATCTGACTGCGGATAACCGGATCTGCTGGCGTTTGAACGGAGAAAGTGCAGAAGGGGCATATATATTCAGTGAGGCAGGTCTTTTCCCCGATCAGCAGTGGCAGCACCTTGCCGCAACCTTCGACAGCGAAACAGGAAAAATGTATGTGTACAGGAATGGTGTAGTCGCTGACTCCGCAGATTACGGGACTACGATCGGGAACAACAGTTATCCGCTTTTTATCGGTGCCGACAGCAGCAGCTCATCCAATGGCTTCTACGGACGTCTGGATGAAGTAAAACTGTTCAATGAAGCATACAATCAGGATCAAATAGAAACGATATACCTGTACCAGCTTTCAGGTCTTAATTCCAATGGCCTTGACAGGATCTGCTATGACTGTGTTCCGGAAGCGGTTCTCTATTACGACTTCGACGATTGTGGAACCTATGCTGACGGAGCTCAGGCCATGGACGGCAGCGGATACAGCAACCATGGAACCGGAACGGGGAATCCTTTCAATGCCGAAGGCTATCTCTGCCAGGGAGTGGTCCCTGTCGGAAGGTCATTTTTCAGTACTCCTGATTCTGATGAGATCGACTGCAATCCGTTCATCAGTCTCATGGCATGGGTTTATGTCGAAGAAAACAGTAGCGGTTCTGAACGGAATATGACTCTGATATCCAAGTTCCAGAACTCCAGCGGCTACCAGCTGGGCCTGAATCAGCCGGACGAAGCCGACGCAAAGGTCTACTTCGATACGGATAATGACCGCATCTTCAGCAGCTCTGATATTCCCATCGGCGTCTGGACACATGTTCTCGTCACCTATGACGGGTACTATAAACGCATATTCATAAACAGTTCCCTGGATGCCATCAGCCTCTATACAGGAAATCCTGTGGACATCACATCCCACGATCTCTATATCGGAGCCGAAAATGTCGGTGGCAATATGGTGAATCTCTTCTCAGGAAAACTGGATGAACTTGCGATTTTCAGTGACCCCGTGTCCGAAAGCCAGGTCCAGAGAATGTACCAGTATATGCTGCAGAACAAGGATTACAGCGGTTCTCCAAGATTATGCAGTGACTGCCCGCCCCTGGCCTACTGGCATTTTGATGAATGCAGCTACAGCGGAACCTCCGGGGAGGTCCTGGACAGCGGTCCCAACGGTTTTGACGGAATCACTCTCAACTACAGTTCAGATTCCCCCATGAGCAGCAGTGAAGCAGTCATCGGACGGTCTGCCTATTTTAGTCCCCTGATATACTATTGGTGGACTTATGCTGACTATATCCGTATCCCCTACAGCAGTCTGTTCAATATGGTCTATGACCAGATCGGCATCGCATTTTGGGTAAAGGCCGAGGATGCTGACAACTGGATCGTTTCTCTCAATGAAGAGTTTCTTGACTGTGATATCGCTGATGATAATCCGGAGATGACCCCCTTTTCCCATATCGCCTATGAGGTTGCCACCCACAATGGGAAATGGGTCTGGCAGACCACTGACGATGAATGGGATCCAACACCCGACTGCCCGGATGCGCAGTCAAATCCATTTCTGGATACACACCCGGTCACGCTTAATCAGTGGCACTTCATGACATTTACATCAGATGCAAACAGTAAAAAGATCTATATGAATGGCGCTCTGGTCGCAAGTAAGGAATTCGGAGCCCCCATTTATCAGATCGACAATGTGAATCTCTTCATCGGGACAACAGGAGGACAGGAGGGTGCCGGAGGATATACCGGACATCTGGATGAACTGGCAATATATAACTTCCCCCTGACAGAGGACAAGATTCAGCAGATGTATCAGAACTCCCTGTCCGGGTTAAACTATGACGGCTCTGCCAGAGAGATCACGCCCTGCAATACCGTGGCGGAATGGCGTTTCGACGAGTGCGGATGGGACAACAGGCTGGATGAAGGTGTCAATTCCATCACCCAGTCCAATGACATGAGTGCCTATGCAACAGGATTTGGAACCCTTCAGCTCGATACCGCTGATGATGAGGAAAACGCTGTTCTAGGCCGGTCCCTGCATCTCAGCGACGGAGCCTATGTGCATATAGATGATTTTTCTGTACTCAATGGCGGGCAGGAATTTACTCTTAACATGTGGTTCAAACCCGAAGAAAGAAACGAGAACGTATTGGTCACCGCGGTGAAAAACGGGCAGGATATCTTCCGCCTGGAAATTGATGACTACAATGATATGCGGGGCTACTTCTACGATGATAATGAGTGGAGATATGCCAACTTCGATCTGGATTCAGATGTCCTGACGGCCGGTGAATGGCATTTTCTGAGCTGGCGTGTCGAGATCAATGTCGGGACTGAAGAAGTCTGTGTAAGATACAACCCAAGGACAGGTAATTGTACCAAATGGGAAACACAGGACGTACGTGAGATAAATCAACAGCTGACAGTGGATGAGAAGGACAGTGAGACCATAGATGATATCGAGGACCTTGTATCTCTCGACTGGGACGCATTGTATTTTGGTAAAGCTCTCAACATGAGTGGGTCTGAATATTATGAAGGTTCCATTGACGAGATCACCGTCTTCTCATCCTTGCTGAGTGATGGAGAGATTGAACTCCTTGAGGATAATTACCGGGCAGGGCGTAATTACACCGGAAACGCCAGGGATATTGACGACTGTGAGCCGGTTTCTTACTGGGCATTCGATGAATGCCACTGGTACACACCTCCAGCTATGCAGGTTGAGAACGACATCACTCTGGCACTGAATGCCACAGCCTATAACGATATGAGTACATTCAGCGCTCAGGTTTGCAACGGAGCCCGTTTCGACGGGCAGGATGACTGGCTGTGTACTGACAAAACATCGGTCCTGGCTGGAAAAAGAGCCATGAGCGTTTCTTACTATGTCCGTTTTGACTCACTGGGCTCTAATACAAGTCAGTCCATTATTGTCATGGGCGACAGCAGTGACAGTAATCTGGATCCCAGCTTTTTCATGGATTATGTGGAAGACGAGCTGAGGGCCTTCGTTTACACTGATAATACAAATTATTACAGTGCAAAGCTCCGCTGGCTGCCCAATCCCGGAGAATGGTACAACATCAGTATGACCTTTTATCGTGATCGTCCGGAACCGATACATATCTACCTTGACGGGGTCAGAAAAACTGCGGTGAATGAGGAAACAGGCACCTTTACAGTTATCAGAGAAATACCCAATCGAATATTTATGGGCCGATATCGACCCTCCGTTCCACGCTGGCTCAAAGGCGGCCTCGATGAGGTCCGGATCTTTGATTATACCCTGATCCCAGAGGAAGTCAGCAATCTTATGAATGAATATCATGAATGTGAGAATGACTGCGGAAACGTGGAACTGCTTGTCTATTACAAATTCGATGAATGCTCCTATATCGGTCAGGAGGCTGAGATCAAGGACAACGCGAATGTCATCAACCTACATGCTTCCCTTGGAGAAAATGCTAACTGCTACCCGGATACCGGAAAAGTCTGCCGTCGAATCGTTTTTGACGGTGATGAGGATTTTATCATCACCAATCCTTCAGATTTCTTAGCAGGGCGAGACGAAATGACAGTCAGTTTCTGGGCAAAGTTCGACCGTTTTGATGTAGACCACCATATCATTAAACAGTTCGATTACAATGAGGACGTGTACGATATCTTCGAGCTCTATTATCAGGCATCCGATTCCAGTCTGCAGTTCTGGGTTTACGACAGCTATCTTTACATAAAAAAATATGCCTACATCGGCTGGAAGGGTAAGATCGGGCAGTGGTATCATATCGCAGCGGTGTATGACGGCAAGGAAGAAAATATCCTTTCCCTCTATCTGAATGGCCAGAAGCTGAATGGAAGCGATCTGAACACGAATAACAGCATCCCTGCTCTTGCGGACCATCAATCCCATTTGGTCATCGGTAAAGGTCGGTCAGATGTCGTCGGCAGCGATAATTATTTCTGGGGCGCCCTTGACGAACTCAGGATCTACGGCACAGCCCTGACCTCCAATCAGATCCTCGATGTTTACAATGACGTTCTGGGCGACTGCGCGGTCTGCGGCTCTGCCGGACTGCCTCCTAAAACCGCCGAATGGAAGTTCAACAGCTGCAATTACGACGGTTCTGTGGACGAGGTCAGGGACCAGACACTGAATTACCTGCACGGGCAGTCGGCCGATGTAAACCCGCAGTTGGAAAAGTCAAAGATCTGCAGAGCAGCGGAATTTAACGGAAATGCATACATTTCTATTCCCCATGACAGCCTCTTTAATTTTTCCCGTACAATGAGTATTTCCCTCTGGGTCTATCTGGAAAACAGTGCTTCTGTGCGTACCCTGATCGCAAAAAATGACCCGTACTACAGCGGTTTCCGACTCGCCGTTGACAGTGATGATACTGTGATATGGCAGACAAATGGACAGGTCTGGGACACCGGAATAAGCCTGGAGGAGAACAGATGGAATCACCTTGCTGTCACCTTTTCTATGGACCCGTTAAAACGGTATCTGTATGTGAATGGACAGTTTGCAGCCATCAATTCGCCAAGTGACACTGAGATTCAGTCCAACAGCATGCCCATTACTCTGGGAGCCCTGGCAGAAGAAAGTGTCGGCGGCTACAGCTATTCAGAATATCTGAACGGTTTCCTTGACGATGTGGCGGTTTTTTCTTTCCCTCTCAATGAAGACCATGTTCAAGATATTTTTAAAGATACAACAGAGATCTGCTTTGCCTGCGAAGGAGACACGGTGAGCAGCTCTACAGTTCTGCCTATGGATACATGGCGACTCGTGGGTGTGCCCTCCATCACCGAAAATGCCGATCCTGTCGCAGTGCTTGGGGATGACCTGGACAGCACGATTCCTTCAGATACAAGTCTGACCTGGAATATCATTGCCTATACAACACAGGACAGCACCTATAGCTACTACAGTGAAGATCCTGGCGGATTTCCCGAGATGGTTCCGGGACGAGGCTTTATCGTGGCCCAGCATCTCCAGGATAACGCAGTGCTCAGCCTCACCGGTGAGGCGGTGATAACGCCCTTCGGATATAAACTGGAACCGCGGGAAAACAGTTCATTGTCCGGTATGAATCTCCTGGCCAACCCCTTTGAAAGCAAACTCCGCTGGAGTGATGTTCGGCTTACACGGGACGGAGATACGCTGTCCATTGCAGAAGCTTCTTCAGTACCCTATAACTGGGTCAACGCCTATGCCTATGTCTGGGATTGGCGGAACAATCAGTACCAGCCCATTGATCCACTGATCGACAGCTGGTATGACAGGGATACGATCAGCACATGGGAGGGCTTCTGGGTCATCAATTATTCCACTGCCAGTCCCGAAATGAAGATAGTCTTTGACCGGGAGAATTTCAGCAAAAACTCTGCTGCTGAAAGTGCCATGAAACTGGATCCCGAAGGAAACGGATACTCGTCCTATGACCGTTTTGAGGCAGCGTCTCCAAGTTATGAGTGGGTTGGAATGCTGTCCGCTGCTTCAACCGACGGCAAATACTCCTTTAAGAACCTCCGCTTCGGCTCTGATAAATTAGCTGTGGACAGCCACGACGGTCGCGATGCTCTTTACTTTGAACCCAACAGTGATCGTTATATCAGTGCTTATTTTATGGATCGTGGCCCACGTCTGCANTATGATCTTCGTTCCGCCTCTAGCTCCGAAACAAACTGGAAACTCCACCTGGTCAATGAGAAAACCGAACGAAGCAAGTATGTTCTGCGTCTGAATAACAGTTCTTCTCTTCCCGGAAACATACAGCTTCAGCTCCTGGATGAATCAGGTGAAAAACTCCTGCTGCCGGATCTCAGCGGCACTCATCAGCTGGACCTGGATCTACCGGACAACAGCAGCCGTTCTTATGTTCTGAAAAGCGTTAAAGTACCTGACAATCTTGTCGCTCCAGGCAGTGCAGCTCTGCTGCCTGTGCCCTTTCTTAGGAATACATTTGATCTGTACATTTTCCCGGGAGAACTGCTGGAAGACCTTAAAGTGGAAGTCAATGGACGTCTTTACAGCCCTGAACTGATAGACAAACTGTACAACGTGTATCGCAAGCGCATCCCCCTGCCCCTTAAAAGCGTCTACGAACTAATCACCATTTCATTGGATCTCAGTGCTAATGTCAGAGCGGATACCACTCGTTTTAATTTCTTAAGCAGCAGCACGCTTGAACAGACCAGACTTCTTTCGACGGATGCTGTATGTATTCTGGAAATACCGGGAAAACCACTCAGTGAAGCAGGTATCGGAACCGGGACCCTTCCCCTGTCAGTATCTGAAACTCCGGCTGCGGCCTATTCTGTGCATCCAATGACTGCGCTTCTCCCACAGGGAAGCAGATTGATCTTCCCAGGGCCGAAAACGGACGACTGGGGAGAAGCTCTGAACAGCACGGCCGTTCACAGGCTGACAAACGGAGAATGGATACCTGTGGAAACCCGCTATGATACGGATCGGAATATGATCTACAGCCCTATCGACAAGCCCGGTATTTTCCGACTTATGAAAAACCAGTCCGTTCAGCAGATCCTCCCAGATAAGACCACTCTGTCTCCGAATTACCCGAATCCCTTTAACGCTGTCACCCACATACGTTTTACCCTCGCTGAACCAGGTCATGTGAACCTCACTGTCTATAATATCCTGGGCGAAAGAATTCGGATCCTGAACAGTGCCTTCATGACCGCTGGAACCTACAGTTCCCAATGGACAGGTTTGACTGATGATGGAAAGACGGCAGGTTCGGGTGTCTATTTTCTCGTTCTGGAGAACGGGCACAACAGGCTGTCACAAAAAATCCTGCTGCTTAAATGAAAGGTGCATCCCTGATGATGAGTTCATCCCCAGGCATCAGATACCTAAGAATGATCGTTCCGGTTTTTCTCCTTTCACTGCAGGCATGCAGCGATCTTCCGGACATTCGGATCAGTGATGGTCCCAATGTACTGGAGACAGATGAAAACAGCATCCTTATCACCTGGACGACAAATGTCCCCTCTGATTCCAGGGTTAGATTCGGACTGAATACAAAACTTGAACAGGACACTCTGCTGAATTTTGAAAGTGAGTATCACGAGGTGCCTCTATTGAGGTTGAGCCCTGACACTGTCTGGTATTTTGAGGTTGAAAGCCGTTCAGAGTACTTTCCCGGTAAAGCGGTCAGTCAAATGGATTCCCTGATCACTCCTTCGGATTACCGAAGAAGCTACGGCCTCGAGGAATACCTGAAGATTGGATGGAATCACATGAACGAAAGCGACTACAATGCTGCCAATAGCGCTTTCGTTCGTACACTTCAATTGGATGCCTACTCCGCGGAAGCCCATGCCGGTTTCGCATGGAGTCTGCTCATGCTCAAACTGTATCCGGATGATGCCTTCGAGTCCCTGAACAGAGCATTGTCTATTGACAGGAACTATGCGGATGCACTCGCCGGACGGGCTGTCTGCTATCTCATTATGGAACGTTTCACTTCGGCTGTCAGTGATTTGAACAGTATCTTTGCATCGGACAGCAGTTACAGCTCCCCTAACATGCCGGCCCTCATTCATACAGCCTCCTTAAAAACACTCGAAGCCTATGCATACAGCCAGCTCGGTGATCTGCACCGGGCTGAGCAGGCCTGCCGAATGGCTGATCCAGATTTCAGCATCACCGAAACCGACAGTGAAAGCTGGGTTGTAAATGACATTCATTACAGCAGCTACGCCGCCGCTCTGATTCAGGCTATTTATTCCTACTTAAATAAATATGGATGGCTATTATGAAATACTTGATCATTCCTGCAGACAGCAGAGGCTTCTCATTAATGGAATTGGCTCTCTTCATTGCAATTGTCGGTATCGGATTTGCCTCAGTTATTAATGTGATGAGTGGCATATCCGACCACTCAGGAGATATTCTCATTCGAGATGCGATGACAAACGCTATGCAGCAGAAACTGGATGAAATCCGAAGTGACGGCTATTATTCTGCATTGGCAAAAGACGGAGAAAGTCTGATCCTGCAGACCGGTTCCTTTGATATTCAGTGCAGTACATCCGTCGTTTTCCTGACAGAAGATCTCTCCGATACCAGTTTCACAGACCTGCGTATCATAAATGTGACTGTGGAGACTGAACATCCTGATTATGGTGTGCTCAGAATGACTTCCATTATGACACCGCTGGATAATGTGAGCGCTCTCTGAGCTGCCCGCCTATGCACAGTAAACAGAACATCCCAGAAGTCTCGGTCAATGAAGCCCCCAGATCAAAAGGCTTCACACTCATGGAGATTGTTGTTTCCATCATTGTCTTAAGTGTCGTGCTCTTTATTCTCAGCGGTTCCATGGCACAGTCCGGAAAAATCTACCAGTTTGTGCTGGACTCTGAACGCATATCCTCATCTGCCCGGCATTCTCTGGACCTTCTCTTTCAGGAGCTCAAATACCTGGATTCTCTTACCGTCGCAGATGATCATGAAATCGAATTCATCACTCAAGATGGTCTGAGAATCAATTATGAGATATTCCCGGAATCTGTCCAAAGAAGCGTTGACGGGGGTGAGGCTGCCGTCCTTTCACGCTCTGTGGCAGCTGATCAAAGCGGCTTCACTTTTCTCAACAGAGACCTTGACCCTTTGAACTCCACACCTCTCAGCGAAGCACATCGCAGCCTTGTCCGTTTTGTCGACATCAGATTAACCCTGTCCAGAGGGGAACTGCAGATCAGCTCTCAAAGACAGGTCTTTCTGGAAAATGCACGCTGGTAGCAACCCTTGAATCTTCAACACAGACCCCCAGATGTGGGAACTGTTCTCATCCTGATATTCTCTGTCTGAGTCATATCGGATCTGGAAGCCAACTGCCCATAAGAACGGTCTCAACTCCCTCGCTGTTCACGTCCTGTCTTTGAATGTCCCATAGCCCTGACCGTCCGAGGTCTCTGCACAGGGCATCCCAATGACTCATGGCGATTCCCATGTCCATTCTCTGCATGTCCGGCAGAAAAGCTTTGCGGTAATTCTTCGTTCGCTGCAGCCAGAGCTCCATCCGGTCGACCTTCAGTACCCAGCGCCAGGGCTGCCTGTTCGACGCCGATGGCGCCCAGCGCAGCAGCTCCAGCATCTCCGGGCTGAATGACAGGGGCAGCTCTGCACCCTCCGTAAAAGGATGAAGTCCCTCTCCGCTCTCATAGCTCAGGATCTCAGATAATGCCTTTCTGCCGGCCGAACCCGCTACCCGGCGGAAGATCCTGTCGATCCCGTGCCTCTTCTCTTCAGGATAGCCCAGCGGTGTCAGGGCCACAACCCTCCGGTCATCAGGAAGCTCCAGCATTTTCTGAAAGTGCGCCGGATTGAATGTCCCTCCCATCCAGCAGCTTCCCAGCCCCAGTTCAGTCAGCCATAGAATCACCGACTCCAGTGCATAACCGATATCCTCCGGAGTCTGTTCCTTCCAGTCCGCCCGGTCAACGGCCGCAATAAAATGTCTGGCTCCGCGGATAACTCCGTAAGTCCCCGGAACCCCCCTCAGGCCCGCCCCGCTGTCCTCAATCAGCAGAAGTTGAGGCCTGCTCCCGAAAGGGCCCTCAATTCCCGACGCAAACCCCTCCCGGAGCATTGCCAGAATGTTCTCCGGAATCGGCTGAGGCCGGTAATTCCGGTAGGACCGGCGCTGCATGATCGTTTCACCCGCCGCCTGTTCCAATCGAAATATATCCATAGATACCAGATCCTGCTAATTGTTGACTGTTTTGTAATTCATTCTGCCTCCGTTTACACCATCCACTGTTCTGTGACGCCTGATCATGCTTTTAAATTAATCTGAATCACAGAGAATTCAAAGCCCGCCCTGAAAAGATCCGGGAACTCCCTGCAGGGCGCTGCATTGCCCGATCTAATTCTTATCCTTTGCGTAACAGCGTTTATAAGAGTATATTGAGTCTGGAAGGGATTATGTATGAAACCGCTCCGAACGAGGTTTTGCCCGAGAACCCTTCCAGTCTGTATCCTTTTTATACTGTTTCTGCTGCCTTCCCCGGGCCTGCAGGCTCTGACCCTGAAGGTCGGTGTCTATGAGAATCCTCCAAAGGTCTTCGTCAATGAGGAAGGTCAGGCCGACGGTTTCTTCATTCAGCTTCTGAAGGATATCGCCGGACAGGAAGGCTGGAATCTGGATTTCGTAGCCGGCAGCTGGCAGCAGGGTCTTTACAGATTGGAGAATAATGAGATCGATCTGATGCCGGATGTGGCACTGTCAGCCGAACGACGCAATCGATTCCTGTTCAATGAGGAAACCGTTCTGTCAGACTGGTTCCAGATCTTTGCCGCACCGAGATCCGGCATTGAAAATATTCTTGATCTCGATGGAAAAAGGATCAGTGTTCTGGAAGGATCCATTCAGGAAAAAGCTCTCTCCGATATGGTAACCGGATTTGCTCTGGATATAAAGGCCCTCCCTATGTCGGATTATCCCGGGATGTTTGACCTCGTAGCAGCTGACAGGGCAGACGCTGTGATCAGCAATCAGTACTTCGGTCTCCTGTATTCCAAGAAAACAGGCCTCATCGAAACTCCCATCATTTTTCATCCGACCCGGCTGCATTTTGCCATGCGCAGAGATCTGGATCCATCCGTGACCGCCGCACTTGACAAACATCTGCGAAGAATGAAAACAGACCCGCAAAGTATCTATTACGTTCTGCTGAACCAATGGCTTTCACTGCATATCCCCTACAGACTTCCGCTGCATCTGAAAATGATAGGCCTGACAGCTGTGCTCCTGGTCTCAGCTGGGGCTCTGGCCACCGCCGTTTTCAGAGTTCAGCTGAACAGGAAAACCCGGGAGTTGAAAAAGGCGAATGCTGACATGGAAACACGGGTCATGGAAAGAACTGAGGAACTGGAAAAAGCAATGGAAAAGGCCCGCAGCGCCGACCATCTCAAATCGGCATTTCTGGCGACAATGAGCCATGAATTAAGAACCCCTCTGAATTCTGTCATCGGCTTTACCGGCATCCTCCTGCAGGGGCTCGCCGGCCCCCTCAACCAGGAACAGGACAAACAGCTGCAGATGGTGCAGGGCTCAGCCCGCCATCTCCTCTCCCTCATCAATGATGTCCTGGATATCAGCAAGATTGAGGCAGATCAGCTCACTCTCCATGAACAGACCTTTGACCCCGGAGCCCTGCTTCGCAGAATTTCAGAGACCATGCAGAGCGAATTTAGCAGCAAAGGTCTGCGCTTCATCTACAGAGAAGAATCCGCTCTCCCTGTGGTCTTTGCTGATCAGCGACGACTGCAGCAGATTATCCTCAACCTCCTCAGCAATGCTCTGAAATTCACCGAAAACGGTACTGTGACACTGGAAGCCGGGCAGAGGGAGCAGCTTCTGTGGATTGCCGTGGAGGACAGCGGCATCGGTATGCAGGCACATGATCTGAAGGATATTTTCAAACCCTTTCATCAGGTGGATAACCAGTTGACCCGGAAGCAGGCAGGCACAGGACTCGGCCTGAGCATCTGTAAGAAACTGACCGAACTGATGGGCGGCTCTATTGAAGTGCAGAGCCGCTTAGCCCGGGGCAGCAGGTTTACTCTGAAACTGCCCCTGAAAAGGACCTGAACAGATGTCAACGGTTCTGATCATTGAAGATAATCAGCAGAATATGTATCTGCTTCACTTCCTTCTGCAGCAGAACGGATACAGGGTGCTGACTGCTGAAGACGGGATGCAGGGAATCAGATCGGCACTGACAGAATCTCCGGACCTCATCCTTCTGGATATTCAGCTGCCGGGGTTTGACGGATATGAGGTGGCTCGCAGACTCAGAGCCTATCCTCAACTTGAAAAAACACCGCTGATTGCCGTCACATCATACGTCCTGCCAGAAGACAGGGATAAGGCTGCAGCCCTTGGAATGAGTGGATACATTGAAAAACCAATAAACCCCGAGACATTCTTACAGCAGATCCGGAGGATAATTCAGTGAACAGCAGAGAGAATAAAAAAACCGTCAGGATTCTGATCGTAGACGACAACCCGGAATCAGCTTATCTGGCTCAGCAGACTCTCCTCCGGCCGGACCGGGATATCCGCCTGGCAGACAATGGACAGGCTGCTCTGGATCTGTTATCCTCATTCAGCCCGCAGCTTGTGATCACTGACATCCTGCTGCCCATAATGGACGGATTTCACCTGATCAGAAAGATGAAGGAGGATCCGGCCCTTAAGAATATTCCTGTCCTGATCTATACTGCGACCTTTACCGGAAACGATGACCGCTTGTTCGCCCTGTCCATCGGAGCCGAAGACTTTCTTGTTAAACCCACTGAACCGGAGATTCTGCAGCAGAAAACCGAGGATCTGCTTGCCGGGAAATTGAAAAAGGACAGCAGCAGGCAAGCCGGGGGCATTGACGAAAACGCCCTCGAAGCATACAGCCGGAGAATGGCAAACGTACTTCGGTCCAAGGATCTGCTGGTCAGAGAGGAAAGCAGTGCACGGCAATTAGCTGAAAGTTTGCTGCAGGACAGGGAGCAGAGACTAATTTTCGCGCAGCGCATCGCCCGTATGGGTGATTTTGTCTGGAATATTCTCACTGACAGGGTGACCTGGTCCGAACCGATGTATGAGCTGTTAGGTTACGAGAAAAATGAGGCAATGGATCTGGAAAAAATTAACATGCAGATCCATCACCCGGACGATCTGCCCCTAATTGAAACATGGCTTCAGGATTGCGTTCACCTCAGTGACGGAAGCAGTTCAACCCAGGAGTACAGAGTCAGGAAAAAAATGGGTGAGGTCCTGAACGTACAAGTCACAGTCTACGTACGGCGGGTGGACAATGTACCCGTCGAGGTGATCGGCACCGTGCAGGATATCACAGAAAGGAAACTACAGGAAAAACGCCTGAAAGAAACTGAACAGCATTACAGAACCCTCGCAGATTCAGGAAGGGCCATGATCTGGACTGCAGATCTTGACAACCGGCCGAATTATTATAATCAGCCGATGCTGGATATTCTCGGCATAGAATCCGGAGAAGAAGCCCTCCCGGACTGGACGGATTTTATTCACCCGGATGACAAAGTGAAAATCAGAAAACTCATGGAAGATAATATGAAGCGCCGCCTGAAATTTTCGGAAAACTTCAGACTGCGGAGCAGTACTGCAAACTACCATTTCATTCAAATGGATGCGTCTCCCATGTATGACAGCGGAGGAAAATACCAGGGTTTTATTGGACAGGCTCTGGATATCAGCCGTCGAAAAAACCTGGAGGAACAGCTCTTTCATGCCCAGAAACTCGATTCCGTTGGTAAACTCGCCGGTGGCGTAGCCCATGATTTCAACAATATCCTGCAGATCATCCTCGGTAATACTGAGATACTCAAACATATCATCGATGAAGATAAGGAAAAAAATGACCTGATCGATGAAATCTATACCAGTGCCCGAAAAGCCACGGATCTCACCCGGCAGCTTCTGGCTTTCGCGCGGAAACAGTCTATTCAGCCCCGGATTCTCGATCTCAATGAAACGATTGAAAGTATGCTGAAAATTCTGCGCCGGCTTCTCGGTGAAAATATCACCCTGGACTGGAAACCGGGATTCGATCTCTGGAAGGTCTATCTCGACCCCTCACAGGTTGACCAGGTTCTCGCGAATCTCTGTGTCAATGCCAGGGATGCCATCTCGGATGTCGGCAGGGTACTGATTGAAACAGGCAGCACGTCTATCGATGAAAGCTACTGCAGTGACCATACTGATGTAAAGCCGGGGGACTACCTGGTACTGACTGTAAGCGATAACGGCTGCGGCATGGATGAGGAGATCCTTCAGCAGATCTTCGATCCCTTTTTTACCACCAAAGCCAAGGGCCGGGGAACCGGGCTGGGGCTCAGCACAGTGTACGGCATCACCCGGCAGAATGGCGGCTTTATCCATGTCTACAGTGAAATGAATATAGGCTCCACCTTCAGGATTTATTTCCCCCGCTTCATACAGGAAAACAATGGAAATAAAGAAAGAACTGCTGTACAGGAAATTATCCCATCTGCCTCCGGTGAGACCGTCCTCATTGTGGAGGATGAAAAATCTGTCCTTTCTCTGGCGGAAAGGATATTAACCCGCTTAAACTATACTGTTCTGACTGCCGAATCACCTCATCTGGCGCTCAGAATCGCTGAGGATCTGTCGCAGCCCATCGATCTTCTCATTTCAGATGTCATCATGCCGGAAATGAGCGGCCGTGAGACCGCTGATCGTATCCGTCTTATCAGACCGGATATAAAATGCCTGTACATTAGCGGCTATACTTCCGATATTATTGCTGATAAGGGAGTATTCAGGAAAGATTCCTACTTCCTGCAGAAACCCTTTACAACCATTGAGATCAGTAAAAAAGTCAGAGAGGTTCTGGACGAAAAAAAGACGTGAGACCGAATGCTTTCTCCGTCCCTCTATCCCCGAAAATGTATATGTTCATTAGAAAAGCAGCCCTCCTCCTCCTTGCTGCTGCAGTAACTCATGCAGCGACAGTCTACCTTGTCCTCGGATCGGATACCGCTATCTGGAACGGTATGAATACCGGGCGTTTCAACTGTGACTACAATTTCAGCCTCTATACTGACCCCTCCCTGAACGCCTACGCTGTCATGGATCCGACCTGGCGGGACAGCCTCAGAGACTCTGAAGGACGCATCCTCCCCCTGACCTGGTGGATGATGGCAGGCAATATCTTCAGATACAGCACGGACCTGAATGTACCCCTTCCTAATATCATGACCCTTCATCTGATGAAAAAATACCATCAGCAGTCCATCGAGCACTTCGAGGACGAACTGACCCTCCACTACCACACCTTCGTCTGGTCCGATTATGACCGGGACGGCCGCCATTTCTGGAATCAAGCCCTGAATTTCAGCGAAAGTCGGGAGGATTTTGATGTCACTCTGGCTCAGTTCCTGCTCGAGGAGGAGATCTTTCCTGTTTCCTTCCGCAGCGGCTGGCATTATATGGACAACAGCTGGCAGGCCCGGCTGAATCAGATCCTGCCCTTCAGTATGCACAATGACTGGCCCAATATACATGTCGACACAGTGGAACCCACCGACAACAACTACGACTGGAGCCGCTCCCCCTCCGACTTTCTGCCCTGGAAACCCTCTGAAACAGACTACCGACTCCCCGGGGGCGGAAAAGGCTGGAATCTTCGTTCAGTTCATTTCCACACAGCTCTCTATAAAGACCTCCTGGACAGTCTATTCATTGCAGCAGACAGCAGTGGAGAGGACCGCTTCCTCTGTCTCTGGGGACACCTGCCAGAAAGCGATTTTCTGGAGAATATTGAAAAGATCAACATCCGGGCCCATGATCTGGACAGCCGCTTTCCGAATGTGCGCTTCCGCTATATGACCGCCGTTGAGGCGATGCAGGCTTTTCTGAACGGTCGCAGCGGACAGACCGGCGAACGTGCTGATACGTCCGCACCGGTCCTCACCGCCACCGCCCCTTATGCCGACAACGGAACCGTCTGGACGGTCCAGAGTCAGGAAAGAATCTTTCAAGAGGCTCCTGTTATGGCTGTGCAGGATATCTACGGAGGGTATCAACTCCTTGAAGCGACGGCAGCAGCGGCAGGCGATGGTCTGGGTCCATGGGAATACAGGACCGCCCTCAGGCAGGATCAGATCCTTAAGTGGGGACTCACCGCCACCGATACGCTGGGAAATCAGACGCTCTCGGTCAAGCATCTTAAACCCCGGCCTCAATACCTGGAGACCGATACAGACGCCGTCAGTCTGCAGGGAGGCAGCTGGACTATACAGTCTGCTGAAAAAGCCTGGAACGGCTCTCTCTACAGATCCGGATTCGAAAATTCGTCTCCCCCCACTGCTGAATGGACCTTCACGATCCCCCAGAGCGGCTATTATAATATCTCCTGCCTCTGGCCGCTCGAACAGCCCTGCAGCCGGGTCGTCTACAGTCTCCTGAATTCCACCGACACTCTCCTGCACTCTGAATACAGCCCGAAGACCGAAGAGTGGCATGGGCTCGGTGTCACTGCCCTGACTGGTGAACAGGTTTACCGGGTCCTCGCTGAATATTCTGGCAGCGGAAATGAACTGGCCCTCGCTGATGTCTGCCGCATTTCCGCCTATGTGCCTGCTCAGCATCTGCTCTTAAGTGAATCAGCTCTGCAGCTTGGAGAGTTACCCGCCGGAACGCAGACGCTCTATTCTCTAAGCGTTCGCAACGAGGGTTATGAATCCCTGACCCTTCTGTCCATCGAATCTCAGAATCCGGTCTTTCTCCCGCTCATCGATCTGCCCCTCAGCCTGGCCGCGGGCCAAATGGCTGAGATCCCGATTCAGATCTTCAGTTCCTCCTCGGGCTCAGCTTCCGACACTCTGCGCTTTATCACCGATGCAGTGGGGCATCCGCCCCTGCTGCTTCCCCTGCAGGCAGTCTTCAGTCCCTGGTTCGATCTGGTGGATAATGAGGACAGCGAAAACTATGTGGAGTACGGGACCTGGCACACATCGGTGGCCCAGGCCTACGGCAGCAGCAGCCGCTATGCCTGGCAGTCCGACGGTGCTCCCGAACATGCCCGCTTCTTCTTCCGCCTCCCCGAAGAAGGAATCTACAGCCTGTCCCATCTCCTGCCCACCACCGTCAATGCAGCGTCAAATGCTGT
>JGI10211J34971_10000610_pt1 | contig 29498 bp, 20 predicted proteins | sample Etolagsediment_FD_34971 | JGI IMG/M metagenome (IMG submission 34971)
CGCCGAGGCCGTCCCGCCAGTCGTAGCCGCTGACGAAGTTTCCGCCGGGCCAGCGATAGACGGGGGCATTTAATTCCTTGAGCAGCTTCAGCGTATCGGCACGCATACCCTTGATATTGTCGGTGGGCATAAGCGAAACAGTGCCGATTCGAAGTGTACCTTTGCCGCGGCCCACTATTTCCAGCCGACCGTTGTCGCTGTCTCCATCGGCTTTGAAGGAAAAGGGCGTTGTGGTCAATTCGCTGGTGAGGTTCTCGATGAATACACTCTTGCCGGTGCCGGGACCCCAGTACAAACTTACCTGCGCTACCGCAGATTTGGAATCAGCGGCGAGCACGACTCGCCCAACGTATTCTTGGCCTTTGCGAAGTGCCAGCTCCTCTTGTGCGATGCCGCAGGCCTTTTTACCTGCTAACCGGACCTCCGGCGTATGCTCACCCACAAAGGGCTCCTCCGTTGACATCTTTACAGCATCCTTGTCACCGACTACCCGCCACGGGGACGCTATAAGAACACGAGCTCCCTGGTGCTCTTTCCACACGGGGCCTTTTGCCGGGATGGGATGCCAGAATTTGCGGTCTTCGAGCATCTCCGCCCAGATGCCGCCGTATATGCACCGGCCAAGGTGCTCGATGAACTGGCCGTAGATGTACTTTGAAATCGGCTCGCCGGTTTTGCCGGCCTCGATTGTTACGACAGGTTTCCCAACGGATGCCTCGTCCGTTGGGGCCGCGACAGCCGGGCCGCATACGCCGGCCAATACCATAGCTATCGAGAGACCAATGATAACAAAGCGAACTCTGCACATATCAATTCTCCTTTCCATTTTACGTTTTTACTTGTGAGGGACGTTAATACCGGGAGCAGCATTATAGAGAAAATCACCAGAAGTGCAACTCGATAATGTCCTTGTCGTTTAGAACGTGGTTTCGCTGGGCGTTTTGGCCGTCATAGACCCCGGCGCCCCAGATTCTTGCGAATTTTAGTTTTTCGGCTAACTCTCTGTGAATAGCGCTGGCCAGGTCCATAACGGTTGAGCCGGCCGGCAGTGTGAACGGGTCGTTCATATCGGCGGGTTTGCCCGGCGGCTTGGCGTAAATGCGGATTATATTCAACAATTTGAAAAACGTACCGCGCAGCTTCTCAACGCCGGTGCCGATTTCGGTTGATATTTCGGCAAACTCAAAGCTTCGTTTGCAGGATTTCTTCAATGTTTGGAGTGTCTTCGGTTTGGCGATGTCGGATTTCGTGCAGATGCAAAAAACCCTTTTGCCGAGAGGATTGCCGTGCGTGTCGAGGGCGGGCGTCTCGCTATCGACGAGCAGGTTCCTTGATTCGAGAAAATCAAGGCAGATGCGCAATTGCTTCTTGATGTCAGCGGAAAGGTCGATACAGATGCCTATCAGGTCGCAGTTGCGATATGTCCCTACCTGACCCGGAGCGCTGTAGTCGGCCGTAATAGGCGGCATATCCACAAGTTGAATCTGAACGTCTTCGAATGTTAACATTCCGGGAACAGGCGCTGTGGTTGCAAAGGGAAAATCGGCGACGTTGACTTTTGCATTGGTTAGGGCCGCAACAATGGAGCTTTTACCGCAGTTCGGCGCGCCCAGCAGTACAACCTGGCCCGAACCGCTTCGCGGGATGTGAAAAATGTCAACGTGTTTTGCCTTTCCCTTTTTTGTCGGCGCTTCTTTTAGTTTGCTCAGTTTCCTTCGCAAATCTGCCCGCAAATGGTCCGTGCCTTTGTGCTTCGGCATCACACGAAGCATCTGCTCAAGGGCAAGAATCTTCTCCTCCGTGGTCGTCGCCTCGCGAAACCACCTCTCCGCCTTGAAATATTCCGGCGTCAGATTTGCAGGCATCGTTCTTAAATTAAAAATCAGAAATTCTAATATCGAAATCCGAAACAAATCTAAATGACCAAATCCAAAGCTCAAAACGTTTTGGTCATTCGAGCATTTGGATTTTGAAATTGTTTAGTGCTTTGTGCTTAGTATTTAGGATTTAACTTCACTCTGCAACTTTCTCTGCAACAAGGTCCCCGACTTCGCTGGTCGAGTATCCCATTTTCCCGGCCGCCAGCGATTGTATCTTGTTGGCGGTTACAAACTTGACCGCGTCCTCGACTTTTTTGGCTGCCTTTTCTTCACCGAGCGTCTCAAGCATCATCTGAGATGCACAAATGGCGGCCAACGGATTGATAACGCCTTTGCCGGTATATTTCGGTGCGCTTCCGCCGATTGGCTCAAACATACTGACGCCCTCCGGATTGATATTTCCGCCAGCCGCAATACCCATACCGCCCTGTGTTATTGCGCCGAGGTCGGTGATGATGTCGCCGAACATATTGCCGGTTACAATCACGTCGAACCATTCGGGATTCTTGACCATCCACATGCACGTGGCGTCAACGTGATAGTATTCTCTTTCGATATCGGGATATTCGGACTCGCCCATTTCATTGAAGGCACGTTCCCATAGGTCGTAGATATAAGTCAGCACGTTGGTTTTCCCGCACAGAGCAAGCGTGTTCTTATCGCCTTTGCCCCGCGTTTTCTTGCCGTATTTGCGAGCGTATTCGAACGCATACTTCAAACATCGGTCAACCTGGAAGCGGTTATAAACTGCCGATTGCACAGCTACTTCCTGTGGCGTCCCCTTCATTGTGAAGCCGCCCGCGCCTGTATATTGGTCGCCGGTATTTTCGCGGACAACCACGTAATCGATATCGTCCGGCCCTTTATCTTTCAGCGGGGTCTCGACACCCGGATACAGTTTGACCGGCCGAAGGTTAATATACTGGTCCAGGGCGAAACGCAGTTTTAAGAGTATCCCCTTTTCTAAAATTCCCGGTGCTACTTCGGGATGGCCTACCGCACCGAGCAAAATGGTATCGAATTTGCGAAGCTCTTCGACGGCGCTGTCCGGCAGGGTTTCGCCGGTTCTTTTGTACCTTTCGCCGCCGAAATCAAATTCCGTCAAATCAACTTTGAACTTAAACTTGTCGGCAGCGACTTTCAACATCTTTACCGCTTCGACCGTTACTTCCGGCCCCGTCCCGTCACCGGGTATTACTGCAATTTTATACACTTTTATTTCTCCTTGTCGCAAAACTACTATATATCCTTTTCACATTTTATGTTCTACTCTTTTCGGCTTCGACCTTGTATGCGCGGTTTGGTCTGGGCAGTTTAGCCCCCGTATCCCTCAGCCAGCCAGTCAGTCTCGCGTCAAGCCGTGAGACCTTTTCGGCCATTTTCTCCGAGAGGTCATTTGTCTCAGAGAGGTCGTCCCTGAGATTAAACAGTTCGAATCTTTTGCCTTCATATCTTTTGATAAGTTTCCATCGGCCTTGCCGCACAATGCTGTAAGGCACTATCTCGTCTCGATAGTGAGGAAAGTGCCAGAAGATTGCGTCCCTGCCCAACCTGGCAGTTCCGTTCGACTTCAGATGCTCAACGAGCGAGAGACCATCTATCGGGCGGTCAGCGGGAGGTTTGACCCCCGCAAGCTCGCAAATGGTCGGCAGGTAATCTACACTGGTAACCGGCTCGCGGCTGATGGTGCCGGGTTTTACGACACCGGGGCAGTGAATTATCAGAGGTACGCGGATGCCCCCCTCGTACGGATGGCCTTTGCCGGTGCGCAGCGGCGCGTTGTTGGTGAACTGTGAAAGTCCGCCGTTGTCACCGGTGAAGATTATCACCGTTCTCTCGGCTATATTGGCCTCTTCCAGCGCAGACATAATTCGGCCCACCGATTCGTCCACGCTTTGTATCATCGCCGCGTACTCAGCGCTCTTCTGGCCGTGTCGGGGCTTCGCACGGTATCTCGAAGTAATCTCTTCCTTTGCCTGGATGGGGGTATGCACCGCATAGTGGGCCATATAGAGAAAAAACGGTTTGTCGCTATGTTCCTTAATAAAGGCTGCGGCCTCGTCGGCCTCACGGTCGGTCAGGTATTCGCCCTCTCGACGGGGTTTAAGTGTTGGGATGCCTTGTGTTAATCTTTTGTTTTTGTATGGGTCAAAGTAGCTTGGAGGCATGCCGAAGTGACATCCGGCTATATTGAAGTCGAAGCCCTGCTTTTGCGGATACCACGCATCGTGACCTAAGTGCCATTTGCCTATATGACAGCAGGTGTAGCCGGCCGGTTTGAGGATTTCGGCAATGGTAACCTCTCCCAATTCCATCCAGTACGGATTGGGCGGACATAATAATTTCCTTTTACGCCCGCCGACGTATCTGGTGGGGCCTGTGGCGTTGGGGTCGGTTCGGTCACCCTCGAAATCAAGCCAGCGTATCCAATCGGTAACTCCTACGCGAGCAGGATACCGTCCGGTCATAACCGCGGCCCTTGTCGGCGAACACACCGCGCAGGCGGCGTATGCGTCGGTAAATCGCATACCTTGAGCGGCTAATCTGTCGATATTCGGCGTTTCGTAAAACCTGCTGCCGTAACAGCCGGCGTCCATCCAGCCCAAATCATCAATCAGAAACAAAACAAAATTGAGCTTTTCCGCGGACGAGTCATCTGCACGCTTCTTAAAGGTCCCTGCACACCCCGGCAGCGCCATCGCCGCAGCACCCACGCCAATAGTCTTCAAAAAATCACGTCGATTCATAAAATCTTGACTGCTTCTATTTCTCGGAATATCGCCATCCTACGTCAAACATTTTTCTCATACATTTAACACACTTATCGTAATCCATTGCGTCTATTTGCAAAATCTTGTCTTTGGTCCAGACTACACTGAAAATCCTGTCGGAAAAATAGACCGAACCTACATTTGCGTCGATACCTTTGTAATCCTTGTATATCTTTGCCTTTTGTATAGCCACGTCGCCGAGCTGCTTTAATTCACTGGTAGGTTTTTCTTTGCTCGGCAGAATTATTCTTACGTCTTTTCCTTTGAGCAGAGACGCAAGTTTCTTAAGCAGCTCCATCGGGATGTTGCTGATTCTAACTCTTTTAGACTTTTCGATTTTGCTCTTTATTGCATCTATAGCCTCTTTATTGGAACGAAAGGTCGTTGATATTTTTGCTTCGTATTGTCCGTCCACTATTGGCATTTTGTCTTCTCCTCACATATCCTTTCTGTTACATAACCGAGCCGGCCATCTACATAATGCTCTATTTATCCAGAATCTTGCATATCGCCTGGAATTTGTCTTTATAAGAATCCCTTTCTTCGCAGAGCGCCTGGGCCTTTCTGTATAAGTTCTCGCGCGTTAATTGTATTAGCTCAAGGATAATCTCTCTGTCACTTTGGCGTACTTTCTTTTGAAGCTGTTTAAGTCTGTTCGTAATACTTCTCTGAATACCTTCCAGTTGATTCAGCGTAATGTTATCATCAGGATTTTGCTTAGGACTCATTGTCTGCGACCTCCGACAAATATGTTCAGCAATCTTTTAGGGCCAATTTGTTTATGAGACCGCCTCACTTGTCATTCCCGCGAAAGCGGGAATCCAAATATTTAGTCTTGTGCCTGCCCCGTCATTTCGGGATTTTACGCGGGGTTTTTTCCAATTACTGATACTATACTCTCAAAGAACCGCCTTATCAATAAAATCTACACGATATGCTGCGATATGCCGCGATGGGTGGCAGCTTGTTGCCCATACTGTTCTGTTGATTCTCCGACGGGTGGCAGCCTCAAGCGGCAGTCCCTTGGGGACGCCCTACGGTGCTTGGGGATGCTCACCTTCCATGTAGCGTGCGATGTTTCGCACCACTTATACTTATTCTGAAGATACAGACACCTAAAAAAAATATCAGAATACCAACCAAAAATAACATATTGGCAGTACTGCCAATAGTCCGCTCGCCTGTTATAGCAAGTACGAGGCGCCACAGAACCGCAATTAACAAACAAATCACACCTAACGCCCCACAAACATTACCCACCCACATCCAAATATGTTGTAACCTGCTCATTTTCTTCTTCGCTTTAGCAATCTCAGCTCTTGTTATAACAAAACGCGCGAAAGGAGTATCGGGAGCACCTTTGAACCCACCGGCTATCCACCGCCAAATAGGAATCTGTATCCAGCGAATAGAAACATAGATCGTCCAGATACCTACAAAGCAAAGAATGCCCGCCAAAGCAAGTGCTTGACCTGACAACTCAAACAGTTCAGATACCTCGCTACTATCACCTTGCATCCAAAAGTATATTCCAATACCAGTAAAGCCCACTAAAAAAACAAGAGACAATATTACCGTAATCCACGTGAATAATCTCATAGGTTTTCTTTTTTGAGTGTCCATCAGGCAGATCGGTCCATCCTACATTTTTCTCTTAATATGTGCCAGCAATCCACCATTATTGATAATTTCAAGGGCAAACCCCGGCAGCGGTGCAAATTTGATATCAATACCGGCCGTTTTATTCCTAATCTGCCCGGCCTTGTAATCGATTTCCAGCTCGTCGCCATCGTTGATTTTATCGAGTGAGTCGGGCAGTTCAATCAGGTAGAAGCCGCCGTTGATAGCATTTCTATAAAAGATTCGGGCGAAGGATTTGGCGATAACGGTTTGCACCTTCGCGCCCCGAATTGCCCAGACTGCATGCTCTCTGGACGACCCACAGCCGAAGTCCTCGCCTGCAACGATTACATCACCCGGCTGCACCTTCTTGACAAAGTCAGGGTCCAAATCTTCAAGGCAATGCTTCGCCAGTTCTGCCTCATCATCGGTATTCAAATACCTCGCTGGAATAATCTCATCGGTATTTATATGGTCTCGTTTGTATACATAAGCTTTTGGCATAATCTGCCTTTCTCACAATTTTCCAACTATATTCTCGCGAATTGTTTCCCTTGAATATGTTTATTTTTTAACAAATTTAGGAACAACCAACAACAAAACTAAACCCACTGCCAGAAAACAAACACCACTAGCGCCACAAGCAGCAGAAGCGCCCCATAGATAAATAAAAGACTCAATTTTTGCTTCAATCGGTCTTTTCGGGTTATATAATACCGACACTGTATCACCAGCTTCATATGCAGGTGAACAGATTCTTATTGAAGGATCGATCCAGTGCTCTTTATTGTTTTCGTCAGTAAAGACAAAAATCCGCCCATAGGAGGTTTTGCCATCGCGGGTGCTTACTTTTCTTACGTTTATAATCCTGCCTTCAGTCCGTATGGCATTTTTGACAAATGTCCTGTTGCTGAAGAAAAAGAACAAACCAAGTACCATCGAAATTACTGAGAACAGAATTGCGAGGGTCCCTATTACTTTTATTTTGTCTGATATTTTCATAATCAATCCCCCTTAAAATAATCAGCGTAAATTTATGTAATTCGTGGTTTCTTTATAAATAGTTTCTACAGTCAGCGAGTTTCCCTTCCACCGCGCTTGCTGCCGCTGTCGCGGGACTGGCTAAGTAAACTTCGCTTTTCGGGCTGCCCATTCGCCCGACGAAGTTTCTGTTTGTTGTGCTGACACACTTTTCACCGGCGGCGAGCACGCCCATAAAGCCGCCCAGACACGCCCCGCAGGTCGGCGCTGCGATTACACAGCCGGCGTCATAAAATATATCGAACAGCCCTTCGTCATTGGCCTGCTTCCAGATTGCTGGCGTGGGAGGCACAACTATTGTGCGAATCGCCACTTGTTTACCTTTCAGGATTTTCGCGGCGATTCGCAGGTCTTCGATTCGCCCGTTTGTACAGCTACCGATATAGGCCTGGTCCATTACCTTGCCCGCACAATCTCCGATAGGAACGCCATTGCTGGGCAAATGCGGCAGGGCGACCATCGGCTCTATCTTCGAACAGTCGAATTCTTCTACCGAGACATATTCGGCATCCTCATCGGATTCATAAATGGTGTAATCGGTCTTATCTTTAAGATGTTCATCGAGGTATTGCTTCGTTATATCATCGAATTTGATGATACCGTTTTTTGCGCCGGCTTCGATTGCCATATTCGTGATGGTCATTCTTGCTTCCATTGACATTTCAGCTAACGCCGGTCCAACAAATTCCATCGCTTTGTAGAGTGCGCCGTCAACGCCGATTCTTGCAATTACAGCGAGGATGACGTCCTTGCTATAAACGCCGGGGCTGAGCGAGCCGTTAAGAACGAACTTTATCGAAGCGGGGACCTTAAACCATAATTCGCCGGTTGCTATTGCGGCGGCAACGTCCGTCGAGCCGACTCCGGTCCCGAACGCCGCAAACGCGCCGTAGGTGCAGGTATGCGAATCGGGGCCGATGATAACTTCGCCGGGCCGGATGTGCCCCTCTTCAGGCAGCAGCGCATGACATACCCCCGCCCTGCCTATTTTATAGTAATATTTTATCTTCTGTCGCCTCGCCCATTCATCCAGCCGCTTGTGCAGCTCGGCGCTTTTTATATCTTTAGCCGGCTGAAAATGGTCCGGCGTTACAACGATTTTCTCCCTGTCGAATACCTTCTCTATCCCCTTCTCAGCCAGCATTGACAGCGCCGGCGGTGTAGTAACATCGTGACACATAACGACATCAATTTTTGCTTCTACAAGCTCACCCGGCGTAACTTTTCCTTTACCAGCCGCTCTTGCCAGTATCTTTTCCGTTATCGTCATTGACATTGATTTACCCTTTATCTCATCCAAACCGTTTCCTATCCACGTTCTTTCTTTTTTGCGGCCACCATTCTGTTTATGGCGTTGATATAGGCCTTCGCGCTTGCTTGTACGATGTCAGTCGAGGCGCCGCGGCCTATGTATATTTGGCCTTTCTCACTGATTTTTACCGTTGCTTCGCCGAGTGCCTCTTTGCCGCCGGTCAACGCTCGTATCGAGTAACTTTCCAGTTTGGGTGATTGGCCCGTAGCTTCTCGTATTGCTTCGTAGGCGGCATCGACGGGACCGTCACCACAGGCAGCGGCCTGTTTGATTTGGTCTTGCGTTTTTATTTTGACGCTTGCGCTCGGCAACGTCCCGGTGCCGCTAATCACGTGCATATATTCCAGTTTGTAGGTTTGTTCTACGGCGCGGGTTTCATCACCGACGATTGCCCCAACATCCGCGTCGAAGACCTCTTTTTTCTTGTCGGCTATTTCCAGAAATCTTTGATACGCGCGTTCAAGTTCCTGCTCGGTGAGTTTGAAGCCGAGCTGCTTGCATCTTTCCGCGAAGCCGTGTCGGCCTGTGTGTCGTCCGAGCACCATGCGCGAGCCGACCAGGCCAATGGTCTCGGCAGTCATAATCTCATACGTGCTTCGCTCTTTTAATATGCCGTCAACGTGGACGCCGGCTTCGTGCGCAAAGGCGTTTGCGCCGACGATGGCTTTGTTGGGCTGAATAACAAAGCCGGTCAGTCGTGACACCAACTGGCTTGTGCGATGAATCTCCTTTGTGTTAATGTTGGTAGTTAAAGCCGCGGTGTCGCCCTGCGAGAAGAAGTCCGCTCTTGTGTGGACGGCCATAACGATTTCTTCGAGCGCTGCATTTCCGGCCCGTTCGCCCATACCATTGACGGCACACTCTACCTGGCGGGCGCCGTTTCGCACCCCGGCGAGTGAATTCGCCACCGCCATACCGAGGTCGTTGTGGCAATGTGTGCTTATTATACATTTGTCTATGCCGGGGACTTCGGCTTTGAGCTGTGCGATTATTCTGCCATATTCGTCCGGCAGGATATAGCCGACAGTGTCGGGTATATTCAATGTTGTGGCGCCGGCTTCGACACAAGCGGTCAGGATTTCAATCAAAAATGACATATCGCTTCTGCAGGCGTCTTCAGGCGAGAATTCGACGTCGTCGGTGAAGGTCTTTGCGTACGTGACCGCCTCGACGGCCATCTTCAGGACTTCATCACTGCTTTTTTTCAGCTTGTACTCCATATGAATCGGCGAGGTTGCGATGAAGGTGTGGATGCGCTTCTTTTCGGCCGGCGCAACGGCTTTGCCTGCCGATTCAATGTCATTTTCATTTGCACGGGCCAGGCCGGCTATGACCGGGCCTGTGACCTCCTCGGCAACGAGTTTGGTGGCCTCGAACTGGGCGGGACTCGAGACGGGAAAGCCGGCTTCGATGACATCGACGCCCAAAGTTGCAAGCTGCTGGGCGATTTCGAGTTTTTCAGTGATTGTAAGAGAGGCGCCGGGGGATTGCTCGCCGTCCCTTAAGGTGGTATCGAAAATTATAATTTTTTCTGCTGCCATTTATTTTTCTCCTTTTTTAACCACGAATCTTGACTGTCGTCAGACAAGTTTACGAAAAAAATGAGGTTTTAGAAAGAAGTATTTATTGCGCCTTGCGGCGCAAAAGGAGGGTGCTGAGCCAAAGAATGGCCTTCACAAAAGAACGCGTTGGATGCTTAGCCATCATAAAAATAAGTATACAAGAGAAAGAACATTTTGCAAGGGAAAAATAACGTAGAGCGGATAGCGGGTAGCGTGGAGGAAAAATCCTAAATCCTAAGCTCTAAGCACCCCTGACTACGACGTTAAGGGGCAGGCTAAACAAATTCAAAATTCAAATCACCAAATGCTTAAGAAGGCGATTTTTTGGGGATTTTTGCATTTTTTGTTTACCCCGTTAGAAATTCGGCCTATTAGGGACATTTTTTCCAAAAAAACTTTCTAACGGGGTTGACAAGTGATTCAGAATCGGGATAATTTGGGGCGGCTGCTTGGGACTGGCGGTTGACGGAATTATCCATACCCGCCGGAGGCCGGCAGTTGGAGAGCAGAAAAATGGAAAGCTATTGCAGGACGCAAACACTGAATATCGGCGGAGGTTCTCGGCATACTGCTTTACTTCAGTATGTGATCCACGTGAAAAGGTACTGAAGGGAGTTCCGCGCGCGATGAGGGGAGAATTAGAGAGCGGTTTAGTTGTTGCTTAAGCAACGAGGTTATAAGCAAGAATTGTACTGTGTTAGGAGGAAGTTCTATGGCTGGCGTAAACGAAAGTGGCGAATTTGACAAATTTGAGTCGGAAGTGGAGGGGGTTCTTACGACACTTCGAGAAGGGTGCAGGAAGAGATGGGGGGCGTTGTTAGGTTCTTTGAGCCTAGATGAAGACGAATTCAGGAGATATGAAACGCGGTTACAGGAAATCGTGGGAGAAATCCCGAAGAGGGGAATGGAAAGGCTGAGGAAGATATGCGCTGGCGCAGGGTCTTTAAATGAGAAACAAGTGAAGGCGCAGAGATATAAAGGTCTCTTGGAACAGAAGCTGGAGGAAGTGCAGACGGTGGACATTGAGGAACTGCTAGCTCTGGAGGAGGGTGACAGTGCGACGGCCGACGTGGTAGTTGAAAGGCTTGAGAAATTCGTGTCAGAAATTCTGGAGGAGATGAAGGAGAAAACCAGTGTAGTCGAACGGCGCTCGGAAGAGTTTAAAGAGGTAGTAAGAGAGCAGCGGGCAGTTGCAAAACCGAGCAGGCGCGTGGTCTATTATGAGCAGGAAGACCCTATTTTGGGGTTTGAGGAACGGCCGAAGTCTATAGAGTTTGCTCGGATGGATTATGATCTTGTTCATAAGGAAATCATGAGTATCAAGGGGTGCAGGGCAAATATTTTTGTGGGAACGATTGGAATTCTCGGAGCAGTGGGCGTTGCCGTTCTGGGGATTGTGGGGACTTCGAAAGAGACTTCCTGGCATAACTGGCTTCATTGGGCAGCTTTGATACCAATAGGGCTGTTGACAAGTGCTATATTTGCGACGATTCATAAAGCGCGGAAACTGAATATGCGCAGAAGTTACATGGAAACACTTGCTGAGTATCTGTCGGAAGGTTCTGTGCCGAAGTGTTTTTGTGGATGGGCTAAGGCCAAGTTTATCGTGGACCGGTGCAGAATCTACCGTGCTAGGACAGAGCCGGTGGATCATCGGTTGCGGTGTCCGCTGAATCCCGAAGATGAAAGTTGTGCGACAGTAGCGAAAAGATCTGCGAAGCAAATAACCAGGGGTATCGGATTTATGCCTGATTTGTTGCATAGCTTTACATCAGTATCTACATACGTCTATGGTGTAGCTTATCTCGTGGCGATTGGAGCGTTGCTGTTGGCTATAATGGCTACAATAAAGGAGCACATACCAAATTTTAGTCGGACGACATACGTAACGTATGTTGGTGTGTGTGGCGGTGTTATCACGGCCATATTTGCCATAATCATTATAGTAGGGAGATTGCTGTCTGCCAGAAGGCGGCCGGAGATGAAGCAGGAAGGTAGCGGCGGGGAAAAGGGTGAGGAATCAGTGGCCGAAGAGAGAACAGAAGAAACAGGAATCGAAAGATTTTTGACCAAAGGACTTTTGAAATATTTAGGGTATTTTGCCTGCATGGTTGTCACAGCACTTTTCTTGATATTACTCTACGCTCAGACGAAGGGTGAATTAGGTTTGATTGTTGTGGTTGCCTATTGTCTTGGTGGTGGGATTGCAGCCATAGCCGTGTTTGGAGCTTATTCCTTTTATGATAAGGTCACTTCGTTGCGAAAAGGAAGATATTCGGCAGAACGATGGCGTCACGTTTGGAAGGAATGTTTCAAGCGTTGCCCGCTGATGGAACCTGAGATTGACTAATATTTGTTCGAAGGCAAACTGTCTGCGTAGTACAAACGTATTGACGATTTTGTTTTTGTTGGGGATTGCGGGTTTGGGTTTGTTGAAAGTAGTAGATGGCAGAAGAGAAATAGAAAGAGCGTTAATTATTTCCGATGAAGATTAAAGAGGTATATATTGAAAACTTTCGAAGTATCGAGAAACTTGGGATAAGATGCAGCGATTTAGTGATCTTAGTAGGACGAAACAGTGTGGGTAAGAGCAACGTTTTGTTGGCGCTTGAGCTTTTCTTTAACACCAGTGATAAGGTATTGACGGACGATATGTTTTGCAATTTTAGCGGAGCTGGGAATGAAATAATAATCGAATTGAGCTTTAGTGAACTTAGCGAAGGTGAAAAAGGGGGAAGATTGAAAAAATATGTTTGTCCGAGCTTAGGACCAGGATTGAAGGTTAGGAAAATCATCAAAAGAGAAGGTGATAAATTAAAATCCTACTACCATGGGTGGGTCGAAGAACCGAAGCTAGAGTGGCTACACTCAGATTTTAAAGGTTACGGAAAACAAGCTTTTTGGCAGAGTGAAAACATTGATTTTTTTGCTTACACGTCGGCTGAAGGCGGAAGGATTACGCGTGATTTGTTTGAGGAGTTTCGGCAAAATTATATTGCAAAACATGAAGATGAACTTGAACTTGGGATATTCCTATCAGAAACACAATTTGAGGGCTTTAAATCTGTTGGAATGGATATGTTGCCACAGTTTACATTGGTGCCAGCAGTTGGTGATGTATCTGATATAGTCGTAGGGAAAAAAGGGTCGTTACTAAATAGAATGGTTTCACAAATTCTTCGCTCTGTATCCCACGAAGTAGATGTTTTAAGAGAAGCTCAGGAAGGTTTGGAAAGTGCAAGTGGATTAGTTAATAGAGGTGGACCGATACATAGACTAGGACAAATAGATGCACTCGAAAAATGGTTTTGTGACGAATTTGCCGAATGGGGAGATATCGATTTTGAGATAAGGACATCATTTCCAGAAATTCACGAGTTGTTGACGCAAAACCTTCAAGTAGAAGTAAATGATGGCAGCAAAGGAGACATATCGACTAAGGGACATGGCTTACAAAGGCAGTTAATTTATAGAGCAATTCGTCTAAATGCTGCATTGATTAAGGGAGAAGTGAATTGGGCAAATGTTGAAAATGTATTACCTGATTTTCCTCCTATCATATTGGCTTTCGAAGAGCCAGAGCTATACCTTCATCCACAAGCACAATTAGCTTTTTATGACGACATTAAAAAACTGTCGTCACACGACCAAATATTCGTTTGTACTCACAGTACACATCTTGTAGACATTGAGGATTTTGAGGGGATTAAAATTCTGAGGAGAGACTCTCTCCACGCACCTAGTAAAATATGCGAGTGTAAGGAAGACCTATTTGGTGACTTAACACTGAAAAAACGCTTGGGGTTAGCAAAGTTATTCGATGCAAATATTAACAAGATGTTTTTTGCGGACAAAATTATTATAGTTGAGGGAGATGAGGATGTTATCGCTATAATGCAAACAGCGAGAGATTCCTGCAATTGCTTTACTCATAGAGTAACGATTGTTAATGCTGGGGGTAAGGAAAGAATCCCATCTTTGCAAAGGATTTTAAATAACTTCAAGATTCCTTATAGTGTCGTTTATGACCTTGATCCGGGAAATTCCGAGTCGGAAAAGACAACTCAGAGAATAGAGGAACTACTTTCACAAATAGCACCTTTTGGATTATGTAATTCTATGCCAATGGATCCTGATTTGCCTACAGTAATGGGATATGGAGAAACGAAGGATGGAAAGGCGGCTTCATGTATTAGGTTCTTGGATGATAACGAACCAACAGACGAGTTTATTGAAAAAGTAAACATATTGTACGAATTATCTGCGGCAGGAGTTATAACTCCTGGGTAAGTGACGAGTGTATATGGACATTATTTGGAGGTTTGTTTATGGAAACGAAAAACAATGATTTCGATTATATTGTAACGCCTTTTCCAGAAAGAATTGCTCGGATTTTGCGACTTCCGTACCCAGTGGCATGGCTGATTATTTCGGGTTTTTTGTTTGGACTGCACATAGGTGCGTGCCTCTACTCGGGTAGCCCGGTCAAGCTAGCGATAGTTCGGTTGGCGATCCTTGCTTTACTGCCAACTTGTATCGCAACTGGTATTATATGGTTTTCGAAAGCACTGGAAAAGTTTACTCCGTCAATCTTCCTATTTATTGATTGGCCGAGGGACAAGATATTGGAATGGTATGAAACTGAACTGCGGAGTATATTCAATTTGAAATGGATGATTCTAACAGGAGTGGTGCTGGCTGGAGTATGTCTTATTAGCGGATTGCCCCGTGATTTTTGGGCGGGGTTTAGGAATTTACCAACGGTAACATTTCGTATTATGATGGTCGCGGTAGGGTTTTTGGGGGGAGGAATGTTCTACGCAATGATAAGAATAGCGTTGATGGTGCATAAAATGGGAAAGCTGGAAGCAATTAAGGTATCTATTTACCAGCATCCACTCACAAGCGTTAAATCGGTGGGTAATTTGTTAGGCAAGATAGCTTTAGGGGCCATAGGTATATATCTATTGGGGATGTTGTATGTTTTTGCCAAAACCGGAGAACATGGTAAGCTGGTATTTTGGATAGTTGTGTTTTTCGCTGTTGTTGTAGGTAGTTTTTTTGTTTTTCCGCAGATCAAAATTCATCAGATGATGTCAAGGGTGAAACATATGAGACTCAGAGAATTTTCTAGGCACCTCGAAGAAGCTTTGGAGGGTGTAACAAGAGAGCCTTCTAGGGAAAGCGTTCAGCGCGTAAGGGAACTGTTTGAAATTCAGAAGTCTTTAAACGAGATGGGAGAGTGGCCATTCGACACACGGAAAGTGTTCTTGATCATCAGTGGAATTGCAATCCCACTGATAGTTGTTTTATTACAGATAATATGGAGCAAGTTAGGTGACTGAAGGAGGTATAGATTCCTCGGTTGCGCTCGGAATGACATACTCGTATCTCGTGAATCGTGAATTGTATCTCGCGAAGGGATTCGGCCCCATTAGAGAGCAGAGAGAATGCCTCTAACGGGGCAGGGGAAAGTTTAACACTGCGAACTCTTTGTGGCGAATTCGTATCTCGCATCTCGCGAAGGAACGAGCCGTTGAACGGCTCAATCAGGGAAATTCAGGACGGCAAACTCTTTGTGATGTTTGCGGGCAGCTTCATCATACGCCTTTGCCGCAGCAACCTCGTCGTGGAAGAGGCCGAAGTACTTGTATTGGCCGTTGACTCGAATGGATGCGCACCATTTTCTCTGGCCTGCGTGGTACGAGACTCCTTTGTACTTTGAAGAGGTTTTGAGGGCTGTTTTTCTTCTGTTTCTTGCGTTCTGAGCGGGAGTTGCGAGGCGGAGGTTTGCTTTTCTGTTGTCGAGGCCGTTATTGTTGATGTGGTCAACGCACATACCTTCGGGTGGAGGCAATATAGAACGGTGCATCCATACTATTTGTCCGTTGGTACGTTCGTGGCCCTTAGCTTGGCGGACTGCGTATAACGTCTGTCTTTTTCTCTGGAGGTGCCATTTGTGCCTGCTTAGGCGCTCGTAATCGTCGGGGTCCACTATTGCGTATTTGCCCTGCGTCAGTGGTATGCGGCGAAAGGGATAGCCGAAGCGGAGGCGGCGATAGGTGAGTACGAGGCGAACGGCGATTCGTTCGAGGCAAACTGGGATTGTGATTCGGATGAGTAGAATCAAGACGACCTCCAATAGTGGTCAGTAAGCACGAAGCTATGAAAAGTGGGTATCGGGGGACCTGGTTATCAGGTAGTGGGCATCAGATTATCAGGATATCAGGTTAAGGACAGAATAGTTTTTCCTGATGTCCTGCTCTGCTGATTTATTTCGTATTCTTGCCCGCCGCTTTCAGCAGAGGCCTAACTTTGATTTTTGCATTTCTTCCTATCTGCTATACGCTGCCCGCTGTACGCTAATTTTCCTCCCCTTCTATAATTGGCTGAACTTGCGCATTTGGTCCGAAAATTTTTGAATTTTCGGGCAAGCGAGTTGACCTAAGTGCCCATTCAGAAACGAATAAAAATTTTTTTGGAATTTGCGATTTTTGGTAGTGGGTAGCTGCACAAATGCGCGGTTTTGCTCCGCTCGCCTCATTCTACAGCTTACCCATTTTAAGCGCCGGGGGGAATTTACCGCATCCCGTCCGATAATTTAGTATTTTTTTCTTGACGAGAAGGCAATTGTTTTGGTATAAATAGAATGTTGGATTCTGTGGATTTTACGTCTCAGACTCGTACAATTTTTGCCGTTTACGGGCAAAAATTGAGTAAAAAGGTACAAACTTTGGCGAGACCCTTGTGGCTCGGAAGTGGGAGTTTTGTGCTTCGGAATTGGGTTTTTTTGAGTTCTCGCACACATCCGGGCTTGTCGTCTAAACTTGAGGAGGATAAAAGTTCAACTCCTGAAAGAGTTGTTTCACACAGGCACAAAATTCGTGAAGGTTTGGGTGCCTGTTGAAAATAACGGAGGTTTTGGTGTTTGGCTAAAACAAAACGTAGTCATAGTTTAATTTTTGAAAAGGAGGAATGTCATGTGTAAAAGAGTAATTCTGTTAGCTTCTTTCGTGGTGGTGCTGTGTCTGGTCGGTAAGGCTCCAGCGATAGAATACAACTGGATTGGCGGCGGAGACAATTCCTGGTGCGATGACAGTCACTGGTCGCCCAGTGGTGTGCCCGGCCCTGAGGACACGGCGATTATGGATGGCACACCAGCACAGGGCCCTATAATCGGAGTCGGCTGCGACGTGAATGTCGGCAACATTCAGGGGCCTTGTAAAGACATGGACGGTGCTGGCCCTCAGCAGGTGGACATAACAGGTGGAAGTCTTATTATACGCAGTGATTGGCAATTTGATGGCGATAAGGGGGCCAAGGGGCCAGCCACCGTTAACATAAGCGGAAACTCCATAGTAAAGGTATTGGGAGGGTGGATCCGGGGGCTCGATGCCAGCGGAATGGATCCGTGCGCTGTAACCATTATAAACATAAGCGGCAGCCCTGATATTTATGTCCAGAGCGAAATTAGAGCGGCTGACAATGACGGCTCTTATTTCGAATTTAATATGAGCGGCGGTGACGTTAACTGCGGGGGTCTTTTTGCCGGCAACGATGGTGGCGGAAGGTTTACTATAACCGGCGGAACCCTTATCTGCCGTGGGCAGCTCGCCATCGAGAACCGCGAAGGCACAAGCGCGGAATTCACTCTGGACGGCGGGGCTTATGTCGAAGTGAGCGACGGTTTTGGGTTTCCGATGAACGAGAACGGTACTGGTGAGGTTTACTTGAATAACGGCACCCTGATTTGCGGTAGCTTCACTTCTGAGGCGGACGCGATGTGGCATATGTATATCGGCAACGTGATAATGAAGATAGTTGCTGATGAGACGGAGAAGATGCAGGGCTTTGTCGATGACGGCAGAATTACAGGGCTGGACGGCAGTTCGAAGCCGGAGGTTGTATGGGACCCTCCATACACATTAGTGGGGTTCGGAATAGTTCAGGAGAAGGCCTATAGTCCAAGCCCACAAACCGGCACGGGAGGTTTATGCCCGAATAGTGTGACTATTAGCTGGACGCCGGGGGTATATTGTGTGGACGACCATAATGTGTACTTCGGCACCAGTGAGGATGACGTGAATGAAAGTGCAACTCCGTATTTGGAGCATTATGCATCCAACAGCGTTACTCTTACCAACCTTGAGGTAGGCCAAAGTTACTTCTGGCGTGTTGATGAGGTCAGCGACTCCTGCGAGGCCAGTCCGTGGAAAGGTTCCGTATGGCAGTTCAGCACTGAGCCCGGAGCGGCGAGCGACCCGAGTCCGGCCAACAATAGAAGAGGTCTTAAGGCTGAGGACGTGGACACTCTTAGCTGGTCAACGCATTGCATCGCAGATGCCCACAACGTGTATTTCGGCGCCGNCCTGCCGGCGAGCATCGTCTTGTTTGACGATGATTTTGAGTCCGGCGCGTTTGAGCCGAACTGGACGGCCGACCCCAATTGGGAGATATTTGACGCAAACGGCGACCCGAACTTCGATGGTCGCGACGCCAATATGGCGAAGGCGACAGGTGTTGGAGATCTGATAACTGTCAACGTGGACGCCACGGAGGGCGACCCGTGCGCCATGAACATAAGCTTCTATTTCCGAAAAACGGAAGAGGTAAATGAGGGAGACATCAAGCTCTATTACTATGACGGCGGCAACTGGGACTATATCGCCGACCTGAATTCTCTTCCCGGCGCTAACGATGTGTGGATACATTACAGTGACACCGTAACCGACAGCCAGTATTTTGTAAGCACGTTCAAGATAAAGCTGGAGGCCAATATAACCAGCGGTGGTACGGTTTATATTGACGATGTGAGTATAACTAATACCTGGCCAACTGCCGCCAAGTGGTACCAGGACCAGGTGGCCGGGACCAGCTATCCTATCTCGGTTGAGCCAATGACGGTTTACTATTGGCGAGTCGATACGGTTATTGACGGCAATGTGTACCAGGGTCCTCACTGGATGTTCAGTACAGGTTATGGCGGCCTTCTAATGTACTATCCATTCGACGGGACGCAGGGTAATGACCTTCCGTCCCCAATCACCGACGATACCGGTAACGTGACGTTCACAAAGTACCTCGATCCAATCGACCCGTGTTGTTGGGTCAAGTACGGTGAGTCCAACTCAATAACGTATAGTACGGCTTCTGCTGATTTCGAGCCGAACGCGGGTCTGTACAGACTTGACCCCTGCGGCCCCAGTGAGCTAACGAGGGATATCCTGCGCTTGGATGGCTATCAATATACCGTGGAGATGTGGGTAATGCCCAGGAATTTGACGGACGAAGAAAATGTTTACGTAATCAGTAAGCGCGGTTCCTGGGGCGTGGAAATACACACGGACAACGACTGGGAATTCCGATGGCAGGGTGGGGGCGGCGATTCTGGTAGTGACAGCGTAGAAAATGACACGTGGTACCACGTCGCCGTAGTCTCCGACCAAACCGACGAGGATTTGTCTGGGTTCTACCTAAATGGTGACAGGCAGGGCGATGCGGGAGGCCCGCTTCCTCCTGATAATAACAGCCCGATTTGGATTGGTTGTCGGGTTCTTGCGGACGGCAATCTTGGCAACTTTTTTGACGGTATGATTGACGAGATTCGGGTACATGATATTGCGCTTAGGCCCTGTGCGTTCTTGCTCGGCACGTTCGAGCCGGAATACCCGAAGTGTCCGACTCCCGAGGATGCGGAAGGAGACGTGGACCCCTGTGGCGTGGTTCTTAGCTGGATGCCGGGAGAATCTGCAACGGCGCATGAGGTGTACTTCGGTACCAATCACGACGATGTAGAAAGTTTCGATGTATCTGTGTACAAGGGCCAGGTCTCATCTCCGCTATATCCTCCTGATGGCAACGGCCTTGTGCTTGATTATGGAACAACCTATTATTGGCGGATAGTTGAGGTCTCCGGCGGTGAGCAGGGCGACGTCTGGCGCTTTACAACCGAGTATAAGCTTGATGACCCCAGCATGCAGGTCTGGTACAAGCTCGACGAGACGAGCGGCAATGACGCCATGGATTCTTCCGGTTATGGGCGCCATGCAGATGTTGAGGAGGGCGATGCGACTTGGGTTGCCGACCCCGCATTCTCGGGCTCTGTTGGCTGCCTGGAATTTGATGACGATATACATTTAGATGTTCCAGATGAAGTGCTTGACGGTATTGATAAGGAAATTACCATTTCCGTTTGGCTAAAGGGCAGCTCTCTTCAAAGTGGCGATATGGTTGTCCTCGATGTCGGCGGTGAATTCCATCCTCTGAAAATGTCAATTGTCGTGCCGGACAGCGCAGGAGATGTAATTTGGCGTGCGGGTAACGACACCAATGACGTACTCGTCTGGAACGATGCAACCCCTGAGGGCTGGAAAGATGATTGGCACCATTTCGTCTTCATCAAGGATGAAAATGCGAAAACAATGAGTATATACCTCGATGCCATTCTGGGTGATTCGAAGACGGGCGCAATTAGCACAATAACTTATCTGGTCGGTAAGGATGTAAGCGTCGGCGCATATACGCAGGACGATTCCGGCTACCAGGGCAGGATGGACGACTTTAGAATCTATAACTATGCCTTCACAGAAGACGACGTAGCGAAGCTGTTTAGAGGCGGCGATGTCGAATGTGCCTGGGCTCCGAACCCTTACGACGGCCGGTCGGATGTTAGCTTTGATACAGACCTGACCTGGAAGCCCGGAGATTACGCAGCAGAGCACAAGGTGTTCTTCGGTACGAGCTGGCAAGATGTCAACAGTATGACCGATCCCTGCGCTACGAAGGACCTTGGTGACGAGAACTACGACCCCTGCGGCCTTCTTGAATTAGGCAAGACTTACTACTGGCGTGTGGATGAGGTCAATGATGCCTGTGACCCCAACACGTGGAAAGGCAAGGTCTGGCGCTTTACAATAGCAGACTACGTTACCATCGACGATATGGAGGACTACACGGAGAATTATAATGAGTACCCAATAACCACTACCCAACAGCCGAATTATGGGTGGGATTCCTACCTCCACAACGGAACCGGCGCACTCGTCTCGCTGCAGACCATTCCACCCTTCCGCGGCCACAAGGCGATGTACTTTTACTACGACCTCACCGATAACTGGGGCTGCGGGTACTATTATGCTGAGACATCAAACCATTTTGCTATGGATCCATGTGACTGGGAAGCAATAGGTCTGAAGATGTTGACGCTGTGGTTCTATGGCGAACCGTTTAATCTCACCAGCGGTGTTGAGCAGATGTATGTGGGTCTGGAAGACAACAGCGGCGGGAGCAGTTATTCCGAGGTCAGGTACGGCGATGGGGAAGATGAATATATCAATGATATAACCATTGCAGAATGGCAGGAGTGGAACATTCCGCTGAGCAGCTTCACCAGCGTGGACCTGTCGCATATGGAAAAAATCTATATCGGCTTCGGTGAAAGATATGGTTCGGAAACCGGTGGTGCGGGTGACGTGTATTTCGACGATATTCGGCTGTATCAGTCCACATGCGTCCTTTCGAAAAGGACTTCTGAGTTCGTTAAGCTCGACCTATACGCAGACTGCGTTATTGACTTTACGGACATTGAAGTAATGGCGGAGGAATGGCTCAGGAGTGATGTCAATCTTGGCCCGGTAACAAAACCCGACGATGCCAATTTGCTTGGCTGGTGGATGTTAGATGAGGGCGAAGGCAGTACGGCTTACGATTCCAGCGACTACGGCAATAACGGAACGATAGAGGTCATAGATATTAACGTATCGTGGGTTGCCGGGCATAACGACGTCAACCACGCTCTGGACTTCGACGACGGCAGGGTTCTGGTATCGGATGCAGCAGAGTTGAAGCCGATGTATCAGGTCAGCGTCTCCGCCTGGATTAATTACTCCGAAAAACAAAGCAGCGCTCGTGTAGTGGTCAAAGGTGCAGATAACAAGGAAACCTTCGACCTTGAGGTGGATGGTTTGAAGTTGGTCTTCCTGGTCCGTGACGGGAATGACCCTAATGCCGAGAGCTATCCAAAGTACGCTGCAGAAAGTGATAATGATGCACTCAGTTATAATGAATGGATTCATATAGCCGGGACGTACGACGGCAATATGGTCAAGTGCTACATAAACGGTGAACTTGCGGCCACCGGGGACGCAAGCGACTTAGTTTTCCTCTCCCAGGACACCAATGATTTGGCGATAGGCAACCGGCCGGATGCTATGGAAAAGCCGTTTAAAGGTCTTATAGATGACGTACGTGTTTATGACTATGCACTTTCGGCGGAGGATGTCAGGTACCTTGGCACGGACGGTACCGGCTTCTTGGCGCTGCAATCGATTGCCGACCTTGTCAAGGAGCCGCTTGGTCAGGGAGCGGTCAATCTCAGGGACTTCGCCATCCTGGCGGATAGCTGGCTTGAAGAGGAGATGTATCCTTAGTAATCAAATCAGGTTGTTGTAACTTCGAAGAAGTTCGGGGTCCATACCAATTCGGTATGGGCCCCGCTTTTTTTATGGTGTCGTGACAACTGCCTGTCTAACTGCGGTGACAGTTTCTAATCGCCCGCGGCTGGTTTTGCTCCGAGAATTTCGAGGGCTCCTTTTAGGACCGGCAGGGTTGTGGTTGTTACCTGTGGGTCATAAAGATTGCCCGTTACGTCCATTCGAACAACAGCAAGACCGAGACCTTCGGTCAGAGATTGCAAGATTGAAGGCTCTGCCGCGGCAAGGCGGCGGCCTCTGACGAAGAGAGTCAAATCGACATCCTGATTTTGCAGGTCTATCCACCCTGAGCCGCCGAAGGTTAACGCTTCTCCCACTAAATCCAGATGCTCAAGGTAAACTCTGCTATCCTTGATATAGGAATCAGCAAACATACGGTCGAAAGCGAAATCTTTCGGCCCCGTCAGCTTCAATATGGACAACAGCTTGGCCAGAAGTGAGGCTTTGCCCACCTGCATATCGGTTATCTGCAGTGTGCATCTGCCAATACGCTGGTTATTATCACTGGCAGCGTTACCAATCTGTCCGATGATGCTCAGTGAGCCGCTCATTTGCCCGCTGGTAGGGTGGTTGCCGGGGGTCTCTTTGCGTTTTGTATCCGAGAGAAATTGCTTCAAATCGATATTGTCAAAACCTATCTGCAGCAGATACTCCCTGGCCCCGGCGGTGGATTGTTTGAGTTCGAATTTACCTGCCAGTCCGCCCCCGTAACAATCGGCAATCAAGTTTTTAGTTGACCAATTCTGCCGGTGGCGGTCATAACAGATATCTGTTTTTAGCCCGGTTAAGGACTTTCCCTTAATTTTAAGACCATCTGCGGTAAGGGTAGCCTGGGCATCATAGAAGCGAGAGCCGGTTTTGTATAAACCTTTTATTTTCAACGCCGCATCTAAATCAGTTATGTCGCCGGGGAGGTTAAAATTAGAACCCTCAAATTTGATGGTTCCAGCCAAATCAACGTATTTTTCGCCGTCTGCGGCATTGAAGAATCTTATATTCTCGAAATCCAAATCAAATCGCCCCGTAGGTGAAATCCTCGCGTAAAAGGGCTGAATATTCCTGGGCAAAGCGATACTGAGTCGTTCATCGAAGAGCATATCGTCGGCACTAACTTTAAACAAACCACTGCTGAAAGCATTATCAGTCAGCGCCATTTCACCGTGTATTTTTATGGTCGATGCATTTGGCGTTATCTGGACGTTATCGGCTGCAGTCGCACTAATATCGTCCAGCTTAATACTGTCTTTTGTTATTGTTAGACTGCCGGTGACATCTTTCAGCGGACAGGGGAATTTGTCAAAGTAGGCGGTGTTGCCCAAACACTCCACAGTAACCTCATAATCAGGGTAGTCGTCCGTGTGGGTTTTCTTCAAATCGGCGACAAAGCTGACCTTCCCGTTCGACTGCATTTTATGGGCAAAACTTTTCACCGCTTCCGGCAGTATGCTAATCAAATTATCACTTAACCGGGCTTCTTTGGCGTGCAGCGACAGGTGATAGCTGTCCTGTTTAGCTTCGGCTCCCGGCCGAATTTGGCCGGCCAGTGAAACCAGACCTCCCCAGGCCCGACCGGTAAAATTTTCAAAGCGTATCGAATCAGGTGTAAAGACGGCCTTTGCTGATATATCGGAGATAGCTATTGGATGTTTCCGCATTTTCAGGCGGGTGTTTTTGAAATCCAGATTGGCGGTAAAAGTCGCACATCCGGGGTCTTGTTGCTGCGTATAGACTTTTATCTCACCATCAGCAAGACCATCCAGCTCGAATTGGTCGTATAGATTCCTCTGCCGGCTCGGCAGTGCCGCCGCGAGCGTGGAGTCCAGAGGGACGTTGTTAACTTTGATTAAGAGATTGTACTCAGGCTCTTCAGTATCAGCAGCTGTTACTTTACCGTCGATGGCTATTTTACGCTCATTTAATTGTGAAACTAAATTTCGAACATCGATATCATTCTGGTCAAATAATAAATGGCCTGTAAGATTTTTTAGCGGATAAGGAAACTCTGCATATTCAGCTTCAACGTTGAGCAGCTCAACGTTCAGGGTACATTTTTTACCTGCCTGGGGATTTTGACTCCAGATGTAATCTATGGCAACAAAGCCGCCCGGGGAAAAATCGGTCCAGAGCCGTTTCTGTTTCGGGTCTAAAGCATTATAAAGGTCTTTATCCAAAGCCATATTGGCGCTTGTAATCTGGAGCTTGCTTTTGGGATTGGGCCCAAAGTTATCGAACGAGCCGTTAACGGCCAGCTCGACATCTTTGTGCCGGCCGTGCAGGTCCTTGAGTAATACATTGCTTTCAGTGAAATCTATTGGGCCGGCTAAGTTCTCTATAAGGTAGGGGAACTTACTGTTGCAAATTGAAATATCCTTACAATAAACCCTCCCGTTCATTGTACTTTCGCTTAGTCGGGTTGAATTGCCGGACGCCTTAAGGTCAATATCAACTTTTCCCCAGGGGCGATATTGGTTAAAAAAGTTTTGCAGGGCGGCGGATGCTCTGAACTTTTTCAGAGATAACGGCTTATCGAAGGTAAATGTATCACCGGGCTGCTTCTGTTTGCCGGCCAAATCATCTATTCTGAGTGTCAGCGAATAATTGTTGTCCTTATCATAATTTAACATGCCGGCCAAAACGTATATAGACCAGACTTTCTCGAACGCAGGGATATCTGTTGATGAAATTCCACCGGCAAAGGTAAGCCGGCCCGGCTTCCATATTCCTCCTAAGGTACTTTTGCCGAGCCCTCTCGTTATTTTGGCCGTTGTGATTTTGAAGTTGTAACTGTCTCGCATTCTTTCGGCAGGTCCAAAGCTCGCGTCAATGGGTACTTGCGCGATGACTTTGGCCTGCCCCTTTGAGACTTTACTATATTGGAGTTTCCCTTTTTCAAGGCGAACAAGGGGCATTTCCCCCGAGCCGCCTTTAGAAGGCCTGATTTTAAGAGTAGATATATTCCATCGGCCTGTGTCCAAATTCTGCAGGGCATTGAAGACAAAATCATTAACGCTTATTTCCTTCAGTTGGGGCCGCAATAACAGCAAACTGCCTATGCCAAAGCGAGCATATACCGTCTCGGCTTTGAGTATAGTGTTATCATAGCTGTACTTTTTGTGCGGTCTGACTACAAACCTTTCGATAAGGACCGAGCCATCGAAGTTGAAATCAACCGAATCAGTTTTGATTTTTGCATTGGTCAAATCAATAATTTGAGCAATGGCGATTTGGCGTAGAACCCGGCCTATTAGGATAAAAACAAGCCATAAAGCGGCGAGCAAAACCAGGGCTTTGAGAAGCCGGCGAAGCCAGCGAAGAAGAATTCTTTTGCTTCTTTTTGCTTCTTTGTTTTGGTTTTGCGTTTTTGGCTTCACGTTTTACGCTTTCTTATCGCCTTGTCTGCAATGTCCCGGCGGCAATAGGCGCCGTCGAATTTTATTTTGTCGATGGCCTCGTAGGCCCTTGCCTTTGCATCCTGGATTTTTTCTCCCAGGGCTGTTACGCCCAGCACTCTGCCGCCGGCGGTAACAATATCGCCATTTTTGGCAGCGGTGCCTGCGTGGAAGACAACAACGTCTTTGAGGCGCTCCGCTTCATCAAGACCTGTTATTTTTTTGCCCTTTTCGTAAGCGCCCGGATAGCCGCCGGAAGCCATTACTACGCAAACCGCCGGCCGCCGGTCCCACTCAAGGATGACCTTGTCCAATGTACCGTCACAGACGGCCGGCAGAACTTCCAGCAAGTCGCTTTTGAGGCGCATTAAAATCGGCTGGGTTTCCGGGTCGCCGAAGCGAACGTTAAATTCCAGCACTCTCGGCCCGCCGGCGGTAATCATAATTCCCGCATACAGTACGCCTTTATACGGTGTGTTGTTACGGTTCATACCATCTACCACCGGGACTAAAATTTCGCTTGTGATTTTGTCCATCAATGCCTCAGTAACAACAGGGGCGGGGCTGTATGCGCCCATTCCGCCGGTGTTCGGTCCGGTGTCACCGTCCCCGATGGGCTTGTGGTCCTGCGACGATTCCATAACGTAAATATTTCGACCATCCACGAAAGCCAGTATTGAGGCCTCTTCTCCGAGCAGTTTATCTTCGACGATGATTTTGTCGCCTGCCGGGCCGAACATTTTGTCGCACATTATTTTTTCAGCAGCCAGGATACCGTCTGCGGGGTCATCGCAGACGAAGACACCCTTGCCCGCCGCCAGTCCCGCTGCCTTTATAACTACCGCTTCGTCCCTGCTTGCGATGTATGTTTTGGCGTCGCTGAACCTCTCGAAGATTCTGCCCTCAGCGGTGGAAATGGCGCTGGAGCGCATCAGTCGCTTTGCAAATGCCTTGTCCGCCTCGAGCTGTGCGGCGCCCGCCGTGGGGCCGAACGCCTTTATGCCGACCGCTTCGAATGCGTCAACGACCCCTGCTGCGAGTGGGTCCTCCGGCCCGACCACCACAAGCTGTATTTTCTTCTGACGTGCAAAGTCTATGAGCTTGCCGGTTTCGTTGACGCCGATGGGGACATTTTCGCCGCACTGCTCTGTGCCGGCATTGCCCGGGGCGATATAGAGTTTGCCCAGGTTTTTCGATTTAGCCAATTTCCACGCGATAGCGTGTTCGCGTCCGCCGCTGCCGATTATGAGCACATTCATCTGCCAACCTCAATTTAAACTTCAACAATCGTTATTCGGTATTCATCCTCGGTTTTATCACAGGTTTTATTTTATCCTAAATCGTAGGTCGTAGATTGGCAATTATAAATTTAAAATCCTTACGGTTCCTGAAAATTAAGACGGGAATGGCGGGTTGCATATCTTCGTGGGATGTGATATAAGATAGTGGTCAGAAGTCAGGATACAGAAGGTAGAAGACGGGAGACCGAATAGATGGAACCTGCGGAATTAAAATCAGCGATATCAGAGTTATTGGCTCGGATTGAAAAAATCCGGGACTGGCTTTGACTTGTCCAATAAAAAATCCCAACTCCGAAAGCTCGAAGAGAAGATTGCCAAAGCCGGTTTATGGGACAATCCCGATACCGCCCAATCCGTCGTTTCTCAATTGAGCGCACTGAAATCATTGATTGAGCCGGTGGAGGAAGCGGGGCGCAGTATCAGCGATTTAGAGGAATTTTTCGAGCTGGCCGAAGCCGAATCGGATGAAGAGGCATTAGGACAGATTGAAAAGGATTTGGGTGAACTGAAAAAGAAGTGCGAGAAAATCGAGCTGCAGGGGCTGTTATGCAGACCGGACGATATGAAGGACTGCTTCTTTAGTATTCACGCGGGCGCCGGAGGGACGGAGAGCTGCGACTGGACAAATATGCTGCTTAGGATGTACACGCGATATTTTGAAACAAAAAAATACAAATTCCAGGAGCTTGATATTACACCGGGTGAAGAGGCCGGCGTGCGGTCGATAACGCTGCGGGTCAGCGGGCCTTTTGCGTACGGCAAACTTTCGTGCGAGACCGGAGTGCATCGACTTGTTAGAATAAGCCCGTTCGATTCACAAAAGCGACGGCATACGAGCTTTGCGGCGGTGGATTGTATTCCCGAATCCGGCGACGACATCGATATTGAAATAAACGTGGAGGATTTGAAGATTGATTTTTACCGGGCGAGCGGGCCTGGGGGACAACACGTAAATAAGGTGAGTTCGGCGGTGCGGATTACACACGAGCCGACGGGTATTGTGGTACAATGCCAGAATGAAAGGAGCCAGCACAAAAACAGGGCCCAGGCACTGAACCTGCTAAAGGCCAAACTTTATATGCTCGAACAGCAAAAGCGCGACGCCGAGCTCGCAAAACTGTACAGCAACAAAGGCGAAATTGCGTGGGGAAATCAGATACGAAGCTATGTTATGCAGCCTTATCAAATGGTCAAAGACCATAGAACCAACTTCCAGACGGGCAATGTAACGGCAGTGCTGAATGGGGAACTTGACGGGTTTATCGAAGGCTATCTAAGACATAGAGCTAAAACCAAAAACAAGGAGAATGAATAAAGGTAACGAAAGATGAAAAAGATTATCGATGTAGAGCTGAAGACACGGAAGGTGGATTTTGACAAATGCGAAACCGATTTGCTCGCGGTAGGCCGTTTTTCCGATGCCAAAGGGCTGGACAAAATCGGCAGCATGCTAAACGGCAGACTCGACGGGGCAATTCAGAGAGTGATTGAATTGGGCGATTTTAAGGGCAAAGAGGGTACGAACGCTGTCGTTTACGGCAACGGCCAAATAGGGGCCAGGAGGGTTCTGCTGGTCGGGCTGGGCGAAAAGAAAAAGGCGACTCTTGATACGATTCGCAAGGCGGCGGCGGGCGCTGCAAATAAGGCGGTGGCAACAAATGTGAGAACTCTTGGTCTGGTCTTGCATAGAGCATTCGGGGGACGGTTTGACCCGGGTGCAGTGGGCAGGGCTATGGCGGAGGGGACATATTTTGGCAGCTATCGCTATGATGAGTTTGTTACTGGGAGCGAAAACGGTCGGCCGGACTTACTCAAAGTTGAATTGATTGACGCCGATTCGGCGAAGACAAAAAAGTTAAACAAAGGACTTTCGGCTGGGATTATTATCGGCAAAGCACAGAGCTACGCTCGGACGTTGGCGAACCGGCCCGGCAATATAATAAATCCGGCGAAGCTGGCAACTATTGCGAAAGAGCTGGCTCGCAGTTCAAAAAATCTGAGCTGCACAGTTTTTGACGAAAAGCAATTGGCTGCAAAGGGCATTGGCGGAGTGCTTGCGGTCGGGTCCGGCTCGGAAAACAAGCCGAGATTTATTGTTTTGAAATACCGTCCCGCCGGTAAAGTCGCGAGC
>JGI10211J34971_10000612_pt1 | contig 29456 bp, 36 predicted proteins | sample Etolagsediment_FD_34971 | JGI IMG/M metagenome (IMG submission 34971)
AGAACAGCAGCAGACACCAGCGTAAAACCCAAGGACGGCTACGCCGTCCGCGCTATCCTTCCCCGGCATGAATGCCGAGGCTTGTCGCGCAACTGGTCAAGCGACGCCCTGACAGGATTCTGAGACACGCGACCAGACGCGTCTCATTGAGCCAACGCGCCCGAATCGATCCAGTCCGCTAGCAGCGTCAGTTCCTCTTCATTCAGGAATGGTGGGCCATTTAGCGGCATTCGTGGGTGCCGCTCGCCGCGTACACGCTTGATGATTTCGCTATCGCCCGAATTGCCCGGAATCACAACCGCGCCGCTTTTTCCTCCCTGCATCATCAGATTATAGGTTTCCAGGCTCAACCCGTTCGGTGCGCCAGGATGGTGATGACAGCTCAGACATCGATCGACCAGTAACGGGTAAATATCCTCGTAATCGACATGATCCGCGTATCCAGGCGCTACACTCATCAGCAGCAGCGCAGTAAACGCCTGGCCTGATTTGATGCGCAATAAGTTCATGCAGAAATCTCCCGTGCCAAATGTTTTAAACTAACCTATTTGCCGTGCTTACGGAGGTTAAGTATTCAACATTCGCCAAAATGATCATTAACCTGAAGCAAGCAAACCGGCGTTTTTTAGCCCGGCATTCTTGCCACAGACCCGTCACCAGAATACAAGATAGATTTTTTCTATGCTGACCGCACTTGATAACGTCATCACATTTAATGACCGAAACTGGCGCTAGCATTAGCCGAATCTTCTAGGGGCTTTTGCGGCGAACGTACAAGAGGAGGAAGACGCATGCTATTCGCAGAACAACGCAGCAGCGAGACCCAGTTCGAATTGGGGCAGATGTTCAGCTCAACGCATGAACAGCGGGATTACCAACAGGCAGCGCACTGGTTTGATCATGCCGCGCGCCAGGGTAATGCGAGGGCTCAATACAAAATTGGGCTGATGTATTCGAAAGGCATCGGCGTTGCCCAGAACTATATAAAATCCTATGCCTGGCTCAAGGTTGCCGCCTCCCAGGGGTCGGCGCGGGCGTTACGTTACCTGAAAAAGGTAGCCAAACGAATCCCGCCAAATCGTCTCGACGATGCACACCGGCTCAGCCAGCACTACTACCAGAAATACGTGGCGCCTTATTGAAGAGGTCTGACCAGCGCTTCAAGCGGCTGGGGTATACAGCCGCGCCTGTTTGTTACCCTGCCGATTATCCTGAGCAAGTCGGATTATCACGTTTTTCATTCCACTGAACAGGGTCATGACCTCGTTGATTTCGCGAGTGGGCACATTGGAATGCTGCAAAGCACTGACAACACCTTCGGCCAAAGCGCGGTATACATCCACGCTAACCGGCTCGCTACGACCTGCTGATTCACCATCTTGCGACTGTGTCACACAAGGACCGCCCGTGCCCTGACACAAGAAATGCCCCAACTGCTTGTCAAAATCCGTCTTCTGGATGTCATCGAAATAGTCGCTGACACGCGCGTCTTCGTTCACCTCATACCACAAACGATCGAGGATACTGGCGATGGTTTGCTCGCCGCCCAGACGATCATACAGGCTTGCCGACTGAACCGGTTTAGGCGTGCTACAACCGTTCGCGACGAACATCATTAGTAGACACGCTACAAAGCTAAATGGTTTTTTCATTGTTAATTCGCCCCTGAACGCGTTGAGTAAAATCTGCGGACACGCCCAATTGTATGGCCCGTTTTGATCAATGTATGTGACATTATCACTGATCAGGGCGCAACTAATAACGATAATGCTGCCCTACCAATGAGAGGTTTAGCCATCATGTGCATGAGTGTGGGCATACAACAACAAGACAGCAAGATTCCTCTGGTTCGCGCCTGGCGCAGATTTGCAGCCTGCCCGTTCAGGTTGTTCACCCTGGCCGCACTGATCCATACCTGTGTGCTTTTTGCCCTCGTGTTTGGTGACTTTTTGCCCTACTCTCGCCACACCGCAAACACGGTTCTGTTCGTGGCATTCTACGGGCTGCTGAGTACCCCCGTTCTCGGCGCATTACTTTACTGGCTGCCCCAACGATTCGGTCGACAGGCGGTCAGCTATGGCTGGTATTCATTCATATATCTCTTGATCGTGCTGGCGCTGGCTTTGATGCAGATCGGCCTGTTGCTTGGCAAGTCCTGGATGATGCCTGGCAGCGCGCTTCTGGTGCTGGCCTGGTACATGGTGCTTCGTGCGTTTTCTGGCTTTTCGATCTGGTGCTCGGATGGCGACCGTGTCTGGCTCAGACTCATTCAGTTTGGCCTGATCCTGGCCATGGTTGGTATCGCCGGTTTTGCTGCGGGGCTGGCGTATGACAAGGTTTCACTCAGCGCCAGCTTGCCCTCGATCATTTATGTCGCCAGCTCAAGCGTACTGGTGCTTGGAGTCCTTCGCCTGCATTTCATCAAACCGGTAAGCCGCCCAGACGGGGCCAGCTGCCTCGCGCGCTAAGTGTGTCGCACACCAGGTCAGCCAAATCTCGAAGGAGACGCCCGATTTTGCTTGCTCCGGTCGCTGTGAGTACATCCGGGTACGCGCTGACCGGCACAATCTTTGTCTGTAAGCGGCGTTGCGTTAAGGCTATAATCCCCCGATAAACTGACCGGCAGTAATCTGTTGGTCGGCCCGTATCGATGGGTCAGCTCATAACCGATCTGACAACATCCCTGAAGTTCCCTGGTTGTATTTATGACATTCAAAAATCCATTCATCCTTCTATTCACCGCACCACGCAACTGGTTGGTGCTTGCGGCCGCCCTGAATGTTCATGGCGAGCTATGGGCGGTCACCTACGATGACATCGCCCCCATCCTGACCAAGCACTGCGTCATCTGTCATAACGGGCCTGCCGCGCCCAGTGGTTTGCAATTAAACACCCTGGAGAATATCCAAAAAGGTTCTCAAAGCGGCGCCGTGGCGATTTCCGGTAATGCCAGCGGCAGTGAACTGGTACGCAGAATTCGTGGTGAATCACAGCCGCGCATGCCCCTGACAGGCCCACCGTTCCTGGCGGACGACGATATAAACCGCATCGCATCGTGGATTGATGCAGGCATGCCGGCGGGAACGATAGCCGCATCGACCACCCCCGCCCCACCGCCGCGCATCAAGGGGCCGGACGACGAACTGCTGTATTCAGACGTCGCTCCAATATTTCTGCAGCGATGCGTAAAATGTCATCGCCACAATGCACCCGAAGGTCCTGCCCCGGAGGGCCTTTCACTGCAAACCTATGCAGACGTGATTCGCGGTGGGGATCGGCTCGTCATTGTGCCTGGCCAAGTTCGGGCGAGTGAACTGGTGCGCAGAATTCACGGCATCGCGCAGCCGCGCATGCCTTTTGATGGTCCACCCTGGTTGAGTGAAGATGAGATACGTCTGATCAGCCAATGGATAGATCAGGGCGCGCGTGACAATGACGGCCAGGCCGCGCCACCACCAATCGGTCAGCCGGTTCGTTTACATGGCCGCCTGACCGGTCAATGGTCACTTGATGGCTTGCCGCTGGTTGTCGATGGTGGCACACGCATCAAGAAAAGTCCTCGCCCCGGATCCTATGTCGAGGTACGCGGCTATATCGGCAACGACGGTCTTGTCCATGCAACACGAATTCGTCAGCGTTGACCCTGGCATATTCAGGCAACCCCGATAAGGTCAATGGGCGCGCGCATCAGCAAGGTCGTTACACGCACAGGCGACAAGGGATACACCAGCCTGTCCGATGGCGAAGCGCGGCGTAAAGATTCGCCACGTATACACTGTCTGGGGGAGATAGACGAGTTAAACGCTCATGTCGGCCTGCTGGCCAGCGAACTCGAGGCGCAAGATCAGCACACATTACTGCAATTTCAGCACGATCTGTTCGATCTGGGCGCGGAGCTCAGCCTGATCGACAAACCTCTGTTAAATCAGCAGCATCTGGCATACGTTGAAGGCAAGATTGATGAACTTTCCGCCGCCCTACCTGCATTGCAGGAGTTCATATTACCCGGTGGGACATCTGCAGTCGCACAATGTCATGTGACCCGCACTGTGTGCCGACGGGCCGAGCGCGCGCTTGTGGCGCTCTCAGCGGGTGAACAGGTAAACCCGGTCAGCCTGGTATACCTGAATCGTTTGTCCGATTGTTTCTTTATCCTGGCGCGTTATCTGGCGGCAAAATCGAACCAGACCGAGATTTACTGGCAATCATCGTTTTCGCGTATCAAACCGGATTGTTGACGATAGAGTCGAGCGAATCTCTAACGTTGAGACAGGCGCATCTGCGACATCATCCAGGCGCTGAATGCGGCCAGCGTTTGTTTTTGCCGACGATCACAATCCTCACCCATCAACTCCAGCCTTTGATGCGCCTCCATTAACAGCGCCTCATATTCTTTAACCTTTTGCTCCGAATCCCTGAGACGGACTTGCAGCTTATTGATCTGATCCGCCATGACCCGTTGCGATGGCATCGAGTCCAACTGGATCTTGTACAGGGCGTTTTGCTGGATACGCTCAACCCGGTCGAGTTCGCGTTCGTTCTCCAGTTTGACATGGGGGTAATGATCTTTCAGCGAGGAAACACTGACCTCCCCTTCGAAAACATTCAGATTTCCCGCCTTGATCGCTTTTTGAATCTCGCGTCGGCTAATGCCAACGAGTTTGGCGGCAGTCGCAATATTTAAATGGTGTTCCATAACAACCTCTGATGTATCGGCAGGAGTTTTATAACCAATAAGTAGAGGTGTTTCAACCGTTATCTATTACTTTGGTAATAGATATAGAAATTATCAATCCATAAAAATATTTGATCAAAAATACTTATGATGAGCCGGTTGAATTCCAGGCGAAGGTACAGTCGAGGTGCGAGCGAACCCGGATAAGCCCCTTGAGTCCATCACGCACCATGATATGCATGGGTGTATCATTGGCGAATCGGCGATGCGGCTTTTTGAGCCACAGACTGCACATTTCAATGTTGCGCGGGAACGAGGTGCGCAACGCATCGGCGATACCGACAAGATGTTCCAGGTGTTCGTTGACTTCAGCTGTATCCGGAAACGGCTCGCTCTGGCGGTAGCGTTCCAGCTTGCGCGTACGCATATCAACCGGCAGACCCAACAGGGCTATTTTCTCCTCGGCATTGGTACCCCAACTGTCGAGCAGACCCATGACAGTATTGGTCAGTTGAACCCGTCGGTCGTCGCTAATTGGCTGCATAAAACCAGCTCCTGCAATGATAGTGATGGGTCAGTATAGCGAGGGGTTTGCAGCCTATAGGCAGTTAAAAATCAGGGTTATTCGTCAACCAGGTTGAAATAACCACGTTGCAGTGCATGCTTAAGCTGATCGAATGCAGTGATAGCCTCTTCATACGCCAGTCGCGCCTGGCGCAACTCAACGCATAATTTGGTATTTAAATGCTCATCGTCAGCGTGCGCAAGCTGGAGCACATCGCGAAGATATTTGGCACGCAACACTGAAATCGATTGCGCCAGTTCCAGAAAATCGGTTTTTTTGATATCACCGGCAATCCTGCTGATGCTGCTGCTGTTCATTTCCGATATCTGATGTGAAAACTGTTGCATCAGACGCCTGATCTCGAGCTCTTTTTCTCCCGACATGACGATACTCGCCTCATTCGAATATGAGTTATTGGTTTCCCTGTATATAGCCCAACATCATAGAAATGCGTCCTATTTATGCAAGGTCACCGTAACCCGCCGATTCGCAGCACGCGCTGCATCATTCCTGTCTTTTTTCAGTGGCCGACTTTCGCCATGGAATTCGACACGTAACTTTGCCGGTTCGATGCCGCTTTGAACCAGATAATCATAGACATACCAGGCGCGCCTGGCCGACAGTGAGTCGTTATAACACTCGCTGCCCTTGTAGTCGGCATGCCCCGAGATAACGAGATGGTCAATCGCCGGATCGACCCGAATATAGGCGAGCATTCGTTTAAAGGCCTGTTCTTCCTCTTCGAGCAGCGGAAACTCTTCATCAAAATCGAAATGCACGCGTGCCTGACGCACGTCCTCGAAGTTATCCGGATGTAAGCGTGATACACAGGCACTGAAACTCTCCTGCACCGCGCGGAAATTAACCGTTGAGAGCACGGCCGCGACATGGTTCATATCATCTTCCGGGTTTTGGAAGAACAGGCTTGGCTGATAACCCTGCTCAAGTTCGAGGTAGGCATGCCGGGCATGATCGGTGGCCAGATCGATCAGTCGATAACCGCCTTCTGATTTGAGACGGGCCAGCTCGGTCTGGTATTGAATGCCCTTCCAGCCCGCTGTCACCGAGCGCAGGACGATATCGATGTTCTTTCGATACGCTTGAGAGGTCCGCACCTCCAGCTTCAGGTCACGACCGGCTTCCTGGTAAAACACCGCTTTACCGAAGCGAGGGATATCGTGCTCGATTTCACAGCGAAGCACACTGTCCAGCGTCAGCGCCCAGCGTGAAGCCTCCATCGGTGAAATATACAAACGTGGTGTCGATGCCCACGCGGTAGTTTGCAATAACAGGCCGGTCAACAGGCCCACAAAGATTCGGATCATGATCATTCAATCTCAGGCTCGACCACTTAATCGGCCTGAATGCGGATTTATTGAACCCTGATTGCGACTTTTTTAGCGTAGAAATCGAGAGACCTCGGCCAGAAAAGCCCCGGGCTGCTCAAAATGCAGCCAGTGCCCAGCATTGGCTATGCTGACGAGTTGCGCCTGACTGAAATGCTGTTGTATCAATACCCAGTGATCATCGCTGATATAGGGCGAATTGGCGCCGCGCAAAAACAGGCTATCGGCCTTAATGTTCCAGTTTGAAATAGCCGGGTAGCCGGTGATATTGTCGATCCCTTGGCACACTGCCGACAGATTGATCTTCCACCTTGCCTGGCCCTCTTCAATTGCCAGATTCTGCAACAAAAACTGACGCAACAGACGCTCGGAGATGGCGCTTTCAAGCTGCAGGTCAGCCTGCCTGCGTGACTTGATCTGCGTCAGATCAAGCTGCATCAACGGCAGCAACAGCCCGTCATACTCGTGCTCGTAGGCAATCGGCGCAATGTCTGCGACGATCAGTTTGTTTACACGCTGTGGATGGCGATGGGCCAGCATCATGGCGGCCTTGCCCCCCATGCTATGGCCGAGAATATCGACTCTGTCGAGCCGTTGGCTTGTGATTAAACGCTCAAGGTCATCCGCCATCGCAGCATAATCCATTTCCGCAGCATGGAACGAATCGCCATGGTTACGCAGGTCCACACGGTACACCTGGTAATCTCGAGCCAGCTCTCGCGCATGGCTTTTCCAGTTCAAAGAGGACCCGAACAGACCGTGCACAATCAGCAGCGGCCCGCCCTCTCCTTCAACGCTGTAATTGAGTATTGCGCTGCACATATATAAGCAAGCTATAATATTCCAGAATTCATCTCGGCCAAAAGCATGTCATCGATCAAGCAATCACTCAAAGTCTACTGGAAGATCAACTGGTTAAGAAGGAGTATCAAGACTGTTGCGGCAATCGCACTCGTTCTGAGCGCGTTACCGCTGATCATTCAACTGCTCGCCGAACACCAGTTGAAGAAAATGGGGGCGCATGAAGCCAGCATCGAGGATATCGATCTGAACCTGTTTGCCGGGAGCTTTCAGATCAACCAGTTGGCGTATACCCGCGGCAATGAACAGCCCGCCGAACTCAAACACCTGGCCCTTGATCTGGACATGCTGGCGTTATTTTCCGGTGTCATTCAGGTGAACTACCTGCGCATCACCGGCTTGCACAACGAAATCGTTCGCCACAAGAGCGGCGATATCGCGATCAACGGCCTCAGCGTCATCAATATCAACCAACCCTCGCAAGCTGCATCTGACGCGCCCTCATCGGACGCTGAGCCTCTCAAATTCACCGTCAACGAGGTCGTGATCAGCGATTCCACCATTACTTACAAGGAAACCGATCTGGCGCAGCGGCTGGAGATTGGTCGCCTGAGCGCCAGAGCGATCAATTCATGGCAGCTCGACAAACCCGCCCTGATCGATGCAGAGATGGCGCTGAACGATGCGAAAATAGTGCTCCATAGCGAGGCCCTGCTATTTTCCATTCCCAGAAAATTCCATGGCCGCCTCGAAGTTGCCAGCCTTCGGGTGCAGGATTACGCAAAGTTCTATCGTGAGCATCTGGAGCAGTTGCAGGCAAAAATCGATATCGATGTGGACTTCGAAGTCGAGATGGGCGATGCGCTCGTCGCGCAACTTGAGTCCAGCGTGGAGATTGCAGATCTCAGTGCCGACTACCAACACATCCACCAGTCACTGGAACGACTCAAATGGCGAGGTAAAACCCGCCTGAGTGGAGATGGCGGCATAGTGGTCGCTGGCGATTTATCCGTGATCGGCAACCGCACCGTTGACCGGCGCGAGCAATATGACATCGCGGTGTTTGACTCGCTGGCGCTCAGCGGACTCAGCCACCAGGCCAGTGCAACGCGCATCGAAGAATTGACGCTTGACAAGCTCTCTGTTGTCAGCGATGCCGCCATACAACCCGAATCACACAAACGTTTTGCCAGCATCGATAAGGTCTCCATCAACAGGCTGGCCTTTGCGCCGTCAGCCGCCACGCTGGTCATAGACCTGATTGAACTGCATGCCCCCGGGGCTAGCGTTGTGCTGGATAAAAACCGGCAACTGCTGCATCTCGATCCGCTGATGAAAACAATCGACGGCTTTTCTTCCACCGCCGACACGGCAGCTGACAGCGATCAACCGGTCGCGGGCGATAAACCACCGTTTGCGTTTACCATCAAACAGCTTCGCCTGCTCACACCCGGGGTCATCGATATCGAAGACAGTGCTGTATCGCCGGTATACAAAACCAGATTGCACCTCAATCAGATCGATATCGATAACCTTTCGAGTACTGACTCGGCCAGCTTCAAGCTAGCGCTCAAGCAGGGTGATTACACGGCCATCGACATCGATGGCGAGGGGCTGCTGCTCGACCCATTACAGGCGATGCAACTCGACGCCCGGATAACCCAGCTCGACCTGCCCCCGGTCACCCCGTACACCAGCAATGCCATGGGTTATGGCATGAAAAGCGGCACGGTCGATACCGAACTGAAGGTGAAACTCGACAAACATGACATCGATTCGCTCATCGATCTCAAGATTGATTCGATCGAAGTGGTGGAAACCCATGGCGAGACCGCCGAGCAGATCACCAGCGCATCGGGCATGTCGATCGATCTGGCCGTCTCCAGCCTCAAGGATAGCGACAACGTGATCGAACTCAAGATACCGGTCAAAGGCAATGTCGATTCACCCGATTTCGACCTCAGCCATGTCATCAATAACGCCATGGGAAAGGCCATGAAAGCCGCCACCCTGTCGTACCTGAAGTACAGCCTGCAACCCTTTGGCTCGCTGATCACCCTGTTCAACCTGGCCCAGTCGGCAGTCAATCACATCGCCCTGCCGCCCGTCATCTTCAAGGTCAACAGCGCTGAATTTGACGCGCAGCAAGACGACTTGCTGAACAAGGTGGTGAAGGTACTGCAGGATCGCCCGGGTCTGAAGATCAAGGCCTGCGGTGTTGCGACAGACGCTGATCGAGCGGCCATCGAGGCCGAGCTACGCCAGATTGAAATCGCTCGAATCGAACAGGCGAAGAAGAACACACCGGCCAGCAAAGAACCAGGCAAACCTGAAAGCGATAAACCCCCGGTTATCGAAATCGCCGCTGAGGTCATCACTCACAAGGCGCGCGAACTCGCCGATACACGTTCTGCCCGGGTTAAACAGATAATCCTCGACCAGGGTCAACTGGATTCCAGCCGAATTCTCAACTGTCTGAGTTCGCTAAAAACCGGTCAGGATGCAAGCCCTTCGGTCGAACTTTCGATCTAGTCCTGGTGACAGAAAACTGGCGCGCCCGCTCGTTTTTGGGGCGCTTTCCCACCGGCTTTTGGCGCAAAAATGAAGATTGCACTGCGCTGCAATTCGCTATAGTCTTTAGCGTGCATAATCTTTAATTCTCGCCATTTATAAACTGGTGTTTCAGCGTTGCCCACCCGCCACATTGAATCAACCATTTTGAATTGACGCTTGCGAAGATGAGCAAACCCGCCCGTTCATAGGGTTCTTTTTATTTATTCATGGTATCAGACATGTCAGAAACACAAACAGGCACCGTAAAATGGTTCGACAGCGCCAAAGGTTACGGCTTCATCAAGCGCAACAGCGGTAAAGACCTCTTCGTGCATTACCAATCCATCGTCGGACAGGGTCATCGCTCTCTGGTCGAGGGTCAGACCGTCGAATTCATCGAAATTCCAGGTAAAAAAGGCCCCCAGGCCGATCAGGTAAAACCGCTCTAACAGCCTACCGGGTGCGGCTTCACATGTCTTGGAGCCGCACCCACGAATACTCCCGCCCATCTTTTCACATCCCGTTTTCCCCTTGTCATCACGAACCGCCCGATCGCTGACTTAATCCGAAGTGACCTTGCGGGCGAACAACGCTTGCGGCGCTCACAACATCGCTGCTTACTGCATGCGGTCCACACGCTGTATGCTGTACTGGCCGATTCATGTAAGCTTGAAAGGTCTCTGTAACACAATCTGCCTGCCGACAAATCACGCGCCCATGAAGACGAATAACTGGCTGTGGCTACTCTGTTGCGTATTGCTGGCGCCGCCCTTGCACGCCCAGCCATTCGAGCCATTCACCGTCCCCTCCGGGGCTGAGCTGAACTTCGCCTTGCCCGATCTGCAGGGCGATTCACGAACCCTCGGCGATTACCGCGGCAAGGTGGTGTTAATCAACTTCTGGGCAAGCTGGTGTACCCCATGCCTGCGCGAAATGCCGGATTTGATGCAACTCAAAAAACACTATGCTGCATGGCCATTCGAAATCATCACCATCAACGTGGGGGAAAGCCCCGCGCATGCGAGGCAATTCGCCGACAGTTTGAAATTTGATCTGCCGGTTCTGCTCGACCAGCAGCGCAGCGTATTCAAGCGCTGGGGCGGCAAGGTAATGCCCATGAGTTTATTGTTCGATCTGCGAGGCGATGTGCGCTACCGTGCGATCGGCGATCCCGGATGGTTTGACCTGCCAACCCAGAACATTATTGACGACCTGCTGAAAGCAGCGAAGCCGGGTTAACGGGAAATACGAACCAATAAAAAAGCCGCTGTCGAAGCGGCTTTTTTATTGGACACTGACAACTTCAGTGATTTTAGCGATGAGAACCTTTCTCGGCATGGGCCAAATCGACCAGTTCCATGGCTTTTTCCATGTAGGTCTGACGGTAGCCGTCCAGTTCATGACCGGCTTCAGGCGTGAAATAGTCACGGAAGTTAACGCCGTTCTTGCGCTCGTATTCGATGAATTTCTTTTGCATTGCGATCAATTCTTGAATCTTTGCAGCTTTGTCGCTCATATCTAATCCTCGTGCACCTGTGCGGTGTTTGCGTAATTAATCTGAAAGTGGCGGGAATATAAGGGATTCAATTCTTAGCGTCACTATCACTATGGTGGTAGACCGAACGCGCTGTGCGTGCGGTCACCGCCCGTAAAACTGACTCAGTACCCGCCTTTGCGCGTGCTCTGCGGGCAACCACCAATCTTCAGGCCCTGTTTCGATGGCATCAGCGGAAACATCTCGTACATTTCCTTGGAGCTGACCTTGCGGCCCCACAGCTTGCCCATTGCCTTCATGATGCCGCGCTCATTGGGCTCGTTGCCATCCAGAGTCTCCTGGCGCACGTATTTAACGACATCCCAGTGCTCCTGAGTCGGCTCGATGCCTTCTTCGGCAAACAGCGCTGCTGCAATCTCTTCGTTCCAGTCATTCACATTGACCAGGTAACCGTTTTCTGTTCTTTCGACTGATTCAAGTCCCATAATTTTGCCTCGATCTCGTTTTTTATAAGATAAATTGATGGAAAATTCGGGCCGTCATTTTCCATACCTGACGGCAAATGTCCTTATCCCGTTGGTTATATAAAGTGGTGACAAGCCTGGAGCAAATTCAGCCCTGTTCCTGCTTCTGGTTGACCGCATCTATGCCCTTGTGCGGAAGAAAAATGCCCAGCCCCATGAGCTGATGATCGCCAATCCCCTGCTTTTGCAATTCCAGGGTCTGATGCACATCCAGATCACTGATCATCAGCTTGCGCGTCAGAATGACCCCCTCAGGGGTCTGGTGGCGCAGCAATTTTCCACTCATCATCTTCTTGACCTTGATCCCTCGGTCGAGCAATCGCTGATGCATGGCGAGCAGGAACTGATTCTCATCTTCACTGCCCCCGGTATCGATATAACGCGCAAATATCGTCGTCAAGCGACTTAACTTGCGGGTCGTAAAATCACCCACCGTCAGGGCATGTCCGTCCACATCCAGGGTCTTGCCCGTCAAGGCTCGCGCATCGTCCAGCCTATGCGCGGGCAGCCGCAGGACCATCTTGGTGCGTCGGGATACATGCAGNTGTTCGGTGTCCGGGTCTTCAGGGCGCACCCAGCCGTTGGCGGACTCGGCTACATGAATCTGGTGTATGGCGGCCACGGGTTCCTCGACCATCCACGGCAGATTGAACAATATCTGCTGCGAAAGGCTGTAACCGTGGTCGAGCGGCAGTGACCGGCAATCGATTCGGAACAGCAGATCGAGCACATCATCGGTATTGACGATGGCCTCATGCGGATCTTCGTCTTCCTGCCAGAAAAGACCTGTATCCTGTGTCATCGAACCGCCGTAAATGCTGCTTCGAGCCGATCTTCCCAGTCCGGTGGCGTATCGACGTACGGGGGTTTGATATCCATGCGAAAGAAACGCTCTCCGGCGGCGCCTTTTTGTGAAATCACCTGTTTCAGATCCTCGAAGGATTCGATGTCAGGGTGTTGCAGCAAAACTTCACTCAGCCAAAGCATAAATACCTCATTGAAATTGAATTCGATTGTAATAGCGCGCCCGGTAGTAAACGCGTTTATGCAGTGCGTCGTCGGTGAATGCGCTGCGCGTGTGTAATACATTATTACATAAGACCCCTTCACCCGCTTTCAAGCGGTAGCTGACATGCCACGGCGAATCCGAATCGAGAAACTCCTCCAGGCATGCAACAGCCTCACGCGTCAGATCATTGTCGGCCCACAGGATGTTGCGCTTGCGACGGCTGTAGCGCATGGCCAGAGACACATGCCCATCTTCAGCCTGTTCCGGCACAAACACCGCACTGCAGGTGGTGGGGCGAACGGTCACGCCGTCCTCGACGTTTTCCGGTATGCACATGGCCTCGGGTTGCATCAATGCCTCGATATATCGGGGCTCGATATTGCGCAGATGAATATAGGCCATGTCGTGATCGAGCAACTGATTGACCCCACCCTCCGCGGCAGGCTGCTCGCAATGCAGCACCATGGCCAGCACGCGTTGGTGCATCGGGTTGTAATACCCATCGGTATGCCAGCCGATAGCCTTGTTGGAATACGGAATGTACTGATGGGCACGGCCATGGTCCTGCACCGTCAGGCGGGTCAGGCGATCCTCATGCGCACACAGGTTCTTGTCGAGTTCACGCAGACCGGCCTGGCGACCAATCGTTTTGATGGTCGCGACAGAGTCATCAATAGATCCATCGGCATGATACAGGGCGAAATTGAAGGCCTCGATCTGCCGCTTGATGGACTGCAACGAACCCGCGCTGAATTCACCATCCGCCGCAACTTCGACCAGCCGGGCAAGCCCGATTGACTCGCGCTGATCGTATTGTCGCAGTTTGTCGTCGCGCCAGGCCTGGTAGGCCTTTTTATCATCCAGATTCAGGTAAGCCATAGGAGGGTATTTGAGAGTATTAACAATTTTTAATACGCTATGCCCGCCCATTAAATATATATATATCCCCATGGGGGTAATCGTATACCCCGCCTCCCCCCCATTGGGTGAGTTTCATAGTCATAGCCGCTTGTCTAAAATCCCCGCCATTCTTGCAGCACTGTGCGCCGAACCCGGCCAGGTCTGCAAGTCCGATCAACAACTTATAAGTTAACTGAGTCTTAAAGGAGACTGCACAATGGCAAAGTATGAAACTCCTATGCTTGACGAGCTGGAGAACGGCCCGTGGCCCAGCTTTATTTCAGGCTTCAAGCGTTTGCGCGACAATCACCCGGACAAACGCATCAACGACATGGCTGGCAGCCTGCTCGGCCAGCTCGAACACTCCTATGAAACCCGCAAGGGTTACTGGAAAGGCGGCACCGTTTCCGTTTTTGGTTATGGCTCCGGCATCATCCCGCGTTTCTCAGAAGTCGGTAAAGCCTTCCCCGAGTCCAAGGAATTCCATACTTTGCGTGTACAACCGCCTGCAGGCAACCACTACACCACCGACATGCTGCGCCAACTGGCTGACAGCTGGGAAAAATACGGTTCAGGCCTGGTGACCTTCCACGGTCAGACCGGCAACATCATGTTCATCGGCACCGATACCCAGAATACCCAGCATTTCTTCGATGAAATCAACGAATACGGCTGGGACCTGGGTGGCGCTGGCCCCTGTGTGCGTACCGGCATGTCCTGTGTCGGCGCATCGCGTTGTGAGCAGTCCTGCCTGGACGAGCAGCGCATCCACCGTACCCTGATGAACAACTTCACCGACGACGTTCACCGTCCGGCGCTGCCTTACAAGTTCAAGTTCAAGGTTTCCGGTTGCGGCAACGACTGCCAGAATGCCATCGAGCGTTCCGACTTCGCTGTCATCGGCACCTGGCGTGATGACATGAAGGTCAACCAGGATGCCTTCAAGGGCTATCTGGACACCAAGGGCCGCGAGTACATCACTGAAAACGTGGTCAACCGCTGCCCGACCAACGCACTGGCCATCAAAGGCGATGAACTGGCCGTTGACAACCGCAACTGCGTACGCTGCATGCACTGCCTGAACGTACTGCCCAAGGCGCTGTCGCCTGGCGACGACAAGGGCGCAACGATCTGTATCGGTGGCAAGCGCACCCTGAAGATCGGCGACCTGATGGGCACCGTGGTCATTCCTTTCAAGAAACTGCAAAGCGAAGAAGATTTCGAAGAGCTGGTAGAACTGGCAGAAGAAATCATCGACTTCTGGGCTGAAAACGGTCTGGAGCACGAGCGTTGCGGTGAGATGATTGAGCGTATCGGCCTGGCCAACTTCCTTGAAGGCATTGGCGTCGATGTTGACCCGAACATGGTTAACAGCCCGCGTCAAAGCTCCTATGTCCGTATGGACTCCTGGGATGAAGAAGCCGAGAAATGGTTTCAACGCAAGGCCGAGGCTGCCAACGGTTAATCCGTTGCGCAAGCCGATCGCATCATCGAATTCAACATTAATATAGAAAGAAAGTAGGTATAGATATATGGCTGACGCTCCACGCCCACCTATCGAGTCCGGTTGCCCGGACGGTTTCCAGTACATGCACCCGCTGATGCGCAAGCATTACGGCAACTGGGATTACCATGAAGATCCACAACCCGGCGTTCTCAAGCACGTTGCCAAAGACGGCACCGCGCTGTTCACCGTGCGCGCCGGCACCCAGCGTATCCTCGACCTGTACACCCTGCGCAAGCTGTGTGATATCGGCGACGAATTCGCCGATGGCCACGTACATTTCACCATCCGCTCCAACATCGAGTACATGGTGGCTGACGAATCACGCGTTCAACCGCTGATCGACAAGCTGACCGCTGAAGGTTTCATCGTTGGCGGTACGCGTAACTCGGTGGCGATGATTTCGCACACCCAGGGCTGGCTGCACTGCGACATCCCCGGTACTGACGCCTCCGGTGTCGTCAAGTCCATGATGGACGAGCTGATCGACGAGTTCAAAAACTGGAACATGCCGAATCGCGTCCACCTGACCACTTCCTGCTGCCAGATCAACTGTGGTGGCCAGGGCGACATCGCCATTAACGTTCAGCACACCAAGCCGCCGAAGATCAACCACGATCTGGTCGCCAACGTGTGTGAGCGTCCGTCGGTCGTTGCCCGCTGCCCGGTTGCCGCGATTCGTCCGGCCATGGTCAACGGCAAGCCTTCACTGGAAGTCGACGAAAAGAAATGCATCTGCTGTGGCGCCTGCTTCCCGCCCTGCCCGCCGATGCAGATCAACGACGCCGAGCATTCCAAGCTGGCGATCTGGGTAGGTGGTAACCACTCCAACGCCCGTAGCAAGCCGACCTTCCAGAAGCTTGTCGCTGCCGGTATCCCCAACAACCCGCCGCGTTGGCCTGAAGCCACAGCGATCGTTAAAAAGATCCTGAAGGTTTACAAGGAAGACGCCAAGGACTGGGAGCGTATCAATGACTGGATCGAGCGCATCGGCTGGCCGCGTTTCTTCGAACTGACCGAACTGCCGTTCACCAAGTTCCACATCGACAACTGGCGCGGCGCGCGTAACAGCCTCAACGCTTCAGCGCACATCCGTTTCTAGGCCGGGGTTGATCGATGAAATTTGCTTTACAAATCAACGAAGGACCGTTCACCCATCAGGCGTCGGACTCGGCCTACCAGTTCGCCAAGGCGGCGCTGGAAAATGGCCACGAGATCTTTCGCGTGTTCTTTTACCACGATGGCGTGAACAACGGCACCATGTATGGCGTACCGCCGGTCGATGACCGCAATGTACAGCAGCAATGGTCGGAACTCGCTGACAAGCATGACCTCGATCTCGTTATCTGTGTTGCCGCGGCCCAGCGCCGCGGCATCATGGACGAAGACGAGGCCAAACGTCACGGCAAAGGCGCATCCAACATTGCGCCGAAATTCCGCATCTCGGGTCTGGGCCAGCTGATCGAAGCAGGCATCCAGGCGGATCGTCTGCTGGTATTTGGAGATTAGGAGCAAGGTTATGTCTGAAATCAAAAAATTCGTATACCTGAACCGCAAGGCTCCTTATGGCACCGTCTACGCGCTCGAGTCGCTTGAGGTTGTGCTGATCGGCGCGGCTTTCGAACAGGATGTGCGCCTGGTATTCGTCGACGATGGGGTCTACCAGCTGACCAAAGGTCAGACGACCGATGGCATCGGCATGAAGAACTTCTCGAAGACCTATAGCGCGCTGGGTGATTACGACGTCAACAAGATCTATATCGACGAGCAATCGTTGAAGGATCGCGGCCTGACGATCGACGACCTGCAGGATCTGACCTACGAAGACGAGGACGATGACTGGGCCGAAAAAAGCTCGATCAACGTTGTCAGTCGCGAGCAGCTGGCTGAACTGATCAGCGAAGCTGACGTTCTGCTCAATTTCTAAGGGAGGTCATCATGTCAACCTTGCATACTGTTAACAAATCACCTTTCGAGAGAAATTCACTCACCACCTGTCTTTCAGTCGCGGGCAATGGCTCCACGATACTGTTGATTGAAGATGGTGTCGCCGGCGCATTGCAAAACACGACTGTCGCTCAAAGCATCTCCGATGCCATGGGTTCGGGCGTCAAGTTTGCCGTGCTGGGTGAAGACCTCAATGCCCGCGGTCTCGCCAAAGACCGGGTGATGGATGGCATTTCCGTGGTCGATTATGCCGGATTTGTTCAACTTGCTACTGAACACGACAATGTTCAGAGCTGGTTGTAGGTTTTTTTCTGTAATTTATTTATCAATGCTTGGAATCAAGCACATTTAGGAGATTAATCATGCCTTTAGAAGTAAACGGTAAAAGCTACGAGACAGACGAAGAAGGTTACCTGGCTAACCTGAACGAGTGGAACGAAGAAGTTGCTGCCGCGCTGGCCGCTGCTGATGACGCCGAGCTGACCGAGAACCACTGGGAAGTTATCAACTTCCTGCGTGAGTACTACGAAGAGTACCAGATCGCTCCAGCCGTTCGCGTTCTGACCAAAGCCATCGGCAAGAAACTGGGCAAGGACAAAGGCAACAGCAAGTACCTGTACGAACTGTTCCCTTACGGCCCTGCCAAGCAAGCCTGTAAGTACGCCGGTCTGCCCAAGCCGACTGGTTGCGTTTAATCGCAGTCGACTGGTGGGATGCCTGTTCTGGCATCCCACCCTTCAATCAACATTGTTGATTGAGGAAGCCCGGTTTCCACGCAACGGAATCCGGCCTTCCTGAACCAACAAGCCTTCTGTGAGATACATTTTAGATGAGTACCTTTTTCGCACTACTTTTCTGGTTTGCCACGCTGGTCATTGTCATCGGTCTGGCGATGAAAATCAGGCAGTACTGGGTCACCCCCGCGCCGCTCAAGATACCCACTACCCCGGCCCCGGTCACCAGAACGGGTGTTGTTTTTCGCATGGCGCGCGAAGTCGTTATCTTCGAAAGCCTGTTCAAATCCAATAAGTGGATCTGGATATTTGGCTGGATGTTTCACATCTCCCTGTTCCTGGTGCTGGCGCGTCATTTGCGTTACTTCCAGGAGCAACCCTGGTTCCTCGTCAATGTCGTGCAGCCTTTTGGCAAATACGCCGCATTCGGCATGGTTATCGGCCTGCTCGGCCTGCTCGCCCGGCGCATCTTCGTCGACCGCGTGCGGTATATCTCGGCCCCATCCGACTTCCTCATGCTGATCATGCTGATCATGATCGGTGTCAGTGGCCTGATGATGCAGTTATTCGCCCATGTCGACATCATCGCGGTCAAGGAATTTTTCCTCGCATGGATGGGTCTGTCCATCGCCGACCTGCCCATTAGCATACCGCTGGTCATCCATTTGTTGTTGGTCGCCGTACTCATGATTGTTTTCCCATTCAGCAAACTGCTGCATGCCCCCGGGGTATTTTTCAGCCCGACCCGTAACCAGGTAGACAACCCGCGTGAGCAACGCCACCTGTCTGACTGGGCAGCGAAACTTGAAACCGGCAGCAACAACAACGGTTAGGAGATACGACGTGGCTGATTTCGAAACCCCCGAGCTTTTCAAGAACATTCACGTACCGCGCATTCAGCCCGGTTCGATGGCCTCAAAGGGCCCGTTTATTGCCAAGCCTGACCACCAGCAGCCGCTGGGATTCCCTGGTGAGCTGGTCGAGAACTGGGAACAGAAGGCTGTCGATGCCATGGGTGAAGCGGTCAAGAAATACCGTGGCCTCGCCGTGTTCCTGGACTCCTGCGTGAAATGTGGCGCCTGTACCGATAAATGTCATTATTTCCTCGGTTCCGCTGACCCCAAGAACATGCCGGTGGCGCGCCAGGACCTGTTCCGCTCGGTCTACCGTCGCTACCACACACCGGCCGGCAAACTGCTCGGCAAATTTGGACTTGAAGGCCTGGTTGGCGCACGCAACATGACCAAGGAAGTACTCGATGACTGGTGGAACTACTACCACCAGTGTTCCGAGTGCCGCCGCTGCTCCGTTTACTGCCCTTACGGCATCGACACGGCCGAGATCACCATGGCAGCGCGTGATGTCATGGCCCAGGTTGGTCAGGGATCGAAGTACAGCAATGAAATCATTGGCAAGGTCTACAAGATCGGCAACAACCTCGGCCTGCCCGAACCTGCCCTGGCGGATACGCTGGAAGGTCTGGAAGAAGATATCGAGGACGATACCGGCGTCAAGGTCGAGCTGCCGCTCGATCGCGAAGGCTGCGAGATCCTGCTGGTCACCCCGTCCGCGGACTTCTTCGCCGAGCCACACGTCGATGGCCTGATGGGTTACGCCAAGGTGTTCCATGAAGCCGGGGTGACCTGGACTCTGAGTTCCAAGGCATCCGAAGCGGCCAATTTTGGTCTGTTCATCGGCAACTACGACAACATGCGCCGCATCTCGCTGCGAATTCGCGAGGCCGCCATCGATCTTGGCGTCAAACGCATCGTTTTTGGCGAGTGCGGTCACGCCTGGCGCGTGGCCTACAGCTTTCTCAACACCCTGGCCGGGCCGTTCGATTTCCTCGATCAGCGTTACCCCATTCCGCAACACATCTGCGAATTCACGCATGACCTGCTGCAAAAGGGCAAACTCAACCTGGATCCGTCGGAGAACGACTGGATGACGCTGACTTTCCACGATTCGTGCAACGTCGCGCGCGGCTCACGTATGGGCGATGTACCCGGTGGCCAGTTCACGATTCCACGCGACATCATCAAGGCGGTATGCAACAACTACGTCGACATGGCGCCCGAAACCATTGGTGAAGGCACCTTCTGCTGCGGCGGTGGCGGCGGTCTGTTGACCGATGACTTGATGCCGGTGCGCGTCAAGGGGGCCATGCCCCGCATGACCGCCCTGACCAACGTGGTCAAGGAAGACGGCGTTACTCACATGGCGGCCATCTGCGCCATCTGCAAATCGCAATTTACCAAGGTCCTGCCCTACTACGACATGGGCATGGACATGATCGTCAGTGTCCACCAACTGGTATCCAACGCGCTGATCCTGACCGGTCAGGGCGAACAAGATGACGACGAGGCAGACGAACCGGCCGAGGCCGAAGCGGCCACCGAATAAAGGCAATCAATCACACGTTTTTTAATATTTATTTTCCAGTGAAAACTGTTGGTCACAGGAGCTAAACATGGCAACAACGACAAAAGAAATGAACACTAAACTGACTTTCCGCAAGTTCGAAGACGGTGTTAATCAATACAGCAAGGCCGGCGAGAGCATCTTCAACGAGGATCGTTCACACAAGTGCCCGACTTATGTGCACCGCACGCCTCCTTGCCAGGGTAGCTGCCCCTCCGGTGAAGACATTCGTGGCTGGCTCGATATCGTGCGCGGCATCGAAACTCCGCCCGAAGGTGTGACCATGCAGGAATATGCATTCCGCCGTTCCACCGATGCCAACCCGTTTCCGTCCATGATGGGCCGTGTGTGCCCAGCGCCGTGTCAGGATGGCTGTAACCGTAACAACGTCGAAGATTTCGTCGGCATCAACGCGGTTGAGCAATACATCGGCGACACCGCCAAAAGCGAAGGCTTCAAATTCGACAACAGCGCCCCGCTGTCCGGCAAGAAGGTGGCTATAGTCGGTGGTGGCCCTGCCGGTATGGCTGCGGCTTATCAGCTGCGTCGTATGGGGCACGAATCAACCGTTTTCGACGATCACGATGAACTCGGCGGCATGTTCAAGTACGGCATCCCGGGCTATCGTACCCCGCGCGAGTTCCTCAACCATGAAATTCAGCGCATCCTCGACATGGGCGGCATCAACGTCAAACTGGCGACCCGTGTCGGCCAGGACGTCAAGGTCGAAGACCTGGAAAAAGACTACGACGCCATTATCTGGGCGATTGGTTGTAAAACCGGCCGCGCATTACCCGTGGCCAATTCGGATGCGCCCAACTGCGTATCGGGCGTTGCTTTCCTCGAAGCGTTCAACAAGGGCACCATGCAGGTCACTGCCAGCAAGGTCGTGTGTGTCGGTGGTGGTGATACCTCGATCGACGTGGTATCGGTGGCGCGCCGTTTGGGCAAAATCGATACCCTGCCAGAGAACGAGCTGCCCGAGCATGTCATCGGTGGTTACGTGGCGCATGATTCCGCCTATGCGGCCGCGCGCGATGGCGCCGAAGTCACCCTGACCTCATTGTTCCCGCGTTCTGAAATGACCGCTTCAGAGCATGAGGTCGAGGATGCGCTGCGCGAAGGTGTCGCCATTCATGATGGCGTCATGCCCATCGAGGTCGTTGTCAATGACAGCGGACGTGCGGTAGCGCTGAAACTGGCAAAATGCGAAATGAAAGATGGCCGTCCGGTCGCCGTCGAAGGCAGCGAATATGAAATCGAATGTGACCTGATCGTTTCCGCCATCGGCCAGTCCGGTGACCTGAGCGGTCTTGAGCAATTCGATAACGGGCGCGGCCTCATCGATTCCGACGCCTACTACCGCGTACCCGGCAAGGAAGGTCATTTTGTGGCCGGCGACATCATTCGCCCGCACCTGCTGACCACCGCGATTGGCCAGGCCTCCGTCTGTGCGGAAACGGTTAATGCCTATCTGACCTCNGGCNANCTGAAAAAACGNCCGAANGTCGATGTGCATCATTTCGATCTGCTCAACAAGCTNCACGAGGCCGGGCTCGACCCCGCCGAATATACCCACGACAACGAAGATCGCGGCACCAGCCTCGCCAGCTTCGCCGTGCATAATTTCGAAGATCGTTCGTCACAGGAGATCATTTCCTCCGATCAGCTGTTTCTGGGGCATTTCGAATACACACCGCGTAACGTGCGTGATCAGGTCGTACCCTCTGCCGAAGATGTACTCGGCCATTTCGAAGACCGACTGGTTCCGCTGTCCGAAGAACAGGCTATCGCCGAGGCCAATCGCTGCATGAGCTGTGGCATGTGTTTCGAGTGTGACAACTGTGTCATTTTCTGCCCCCAGGATGCCGTATTCCGCGTCAAGAAAGACCAGCGTACCGTTGGCCGTTACGTTGACACCGACTACTCGCGCTGCATTGGTTGCCACATTTGTTCCGATGTCTGCCCCACCGGCTACATCGACATGGCAATGGGTGATCACTAATCGATTCGACAGGAGTATTCGTGAGTATTCATCGATTCACTAGATTTGTGATCATGGCGCTGGCGCTCAGTTGGAGCGCCCTCGTGCTGGCGGCTGATCACTATACTGGACCGAACCGTGACGAGAACGGCAATATCGTTCCGACACCCAAAGGTGAAAGATGCGTGGAAGAAACGCCGGACATGCGCGCCAACCACATGAAATATCTTTTGCACAAACGTGACGAAACCATGCACCGTGGCATCCGCACCAAAACCCATAGTCTGGTCGAGTGCATCAACTGCCATGTGACACCTGGCAAGGATGGCCAAATCGCGCGAATCAGCGATGACAGCCATTTTTGCGCCAGTTGTCATCGCGCCGTGAGCGTCAAACTCGACTGTTTCGAATGCCATGCCGACCGTCCAGTGGAGGCATTCAGCCAGCTCGGTTCCACGTTTGATTCACGCGCTGACAAGGTGCTTCAGTAATGCAAGACAACACTCCTAGCCCGCAAATGAACGACAGCAACAAGATAGATCAGTACCGGCGCCGCTTTCTTGGCGGCACTGCCGCCGCCGTGACCGCAGCAACCGTGCTGCCCGGATTGATTTTGCATACGGTTGAAGCCCGACACGCTGACGAGGCCGTCACCAGCGATCGTCGTTGGGGTCTGCTGATCGACACGACCAAATGCGCCGACGGCTGCAACGATTGCGTCACGGCCTGTAACACGGAACACGGTTTGCGCGAGATTCACGGGCCGGCAACCGATGCCCAGTGGATTCGCACGGTCAAACTGAAAAACAAATCGACCGGGCACCAGCTCAACATGCCGATGATGTGTCAACATTGTGAGCATCCGCCGTGCGTCGATGTCTGCCCAACCGGCGCCTCGTTCAAACGTGCCGATGGCATTGTGCTGGTCGATAAACACATCTGCATCGGCTGTCGTTACTGCATGATGGCCTGCCCCTACAAGGCACGCAGCTTCATCCACGAAACATTGACCGACCAGTTGCCGGTCGCGCCACGTGGCAAGGGCACCGTCGAATCCTGCACCCTGTGCGTGCACAAGGTCGATGCCGGTGACCACAATACAGCCTGCGCGGTGGCCTGCAAACACGGTGCAATCGTGTTCGGCGACCTCAAGGACCCCAACGACAAGATCTCCGTCATGTTACGTGAAAAGGGAGGCCACCAGCTGCGTGCTGAGCTGGCTTTGAACACGGGCGTGCGTTACCAGGGTTTATAGAGATATGAAAAAGCTACACTACACCTCTATCCACGGCTATTCAAAACCGTCTCTGGCCTTGCTGGGCCTGCTGTTATTCTTCGTGTTACTCGGGTTCATCTCGTTCCTGCAGATGGAACATGAAGGACACTATATCACCGGCATGAACAACCAGATCATCTGGGGTCTGCCGCACGTTTTCGCCATTTTTCTGATCGTCGCGGCATCCGGCGCACTCAACGTGGCCTCGATCGCCTCGGTATTCAACCAGAAGATGTATAAACCGCTGGCCAAGTTGTCTGCCGTTCTCGCGCTGGCCTTGCTGGCGGGTGGACTGTTGGTATTGCTGCTCGATCTGGGGCGGCCTGATCGCCTGATCATCGCCATCACCCATTACAACTTCAAATCGGTATTCGCCTGGAACATCATCCTGTACACCGGTTTCTTTGGTATTGTCGGCATCTACCTGTGGACCATGCTCGACTGGCAGGTGGAAAAGTACACCAAGATCGCGGGCACCGCAGCCTTCATCTGGCGCCTGATCCTGACCACCGGTACCGGCTCCATCTTTGGTTTTCTGGTTGCGCGCCAGGCCTATGACGCCGCCATCATGGCCCCCATGTTCGTGATCATGTCGTTCTCTTTCGGTCTGGCCGTGTACCTGGTCATCTTGCTGACCACCTACCGTATGACCGATCGCGAACTTGGCGACATCGTGGTCAACCGGTTGAAAAATCTGCTGGGTGTATTCGTCGCCGCCGTGATGTATTTCTCGCTGGTTTACCATGTCACCAACCTGTACGCGACTGAACACCATGGCATCGAGCGCTATATTCTCGTCGATGGCGGGATCTATACCCAGATGTACTGGATCGGCCAGATGCTGCTCGGTTCGATCGTACCGCTGATTTTGATCTACGCCCCTAAATTCGCCAATAACCGCAACGCCATCATGGCGGCCTCGTTACTCGTTATCCTGGGTGGACTCGCATCGCTCTACGTCATCCTGATCGGCGGTCAAAGCTTTCCGATGACCCTGGTGCCGGGTTATGAGGCCTCATCCAGTTTCTTTGATGGCGTGGTGGCCAGTTATACCCCCAGCAAATGGGAATTCATGCTGGGCATGGGCGGTGTCGCGATTGCGATCCTCATCGTGTTTGCATCGATGAAGCTGTTCCGTCTGCTGCCGGTCAGCCTGTCAGATGAAGTCGCGCAGACACTGAAATCCTGATCGACATCCTTTCCAGTTAAAAATGCCCGCCTGAATTGATATATTCCGGCGGGCTTTTTTTTATAACCGACCCGACCATGTCCGCGTTTTATATCGCCGCTGCCCATAAATCCTCAGGCAAGACCACGCTGTCGATCGGCCTGAGCGCCGCATTACGCGAACTCGGCAACGACATCCAGACCTTCAAGAAAGGCCCGGATTACATCGACCCGCTGTGGTTGTCCCGCGCCAGCGGTCGAGCTTGCCATAATCTCGATTTCTTTACCTCGTCGAACGCGTTCATTGANCAACAATTCAGGCAACGCTCGCAAGGCCGCGACCTGGTGCTGGTCGANGGCAACATGGGGCTGTTCGATGGCATCTCGCTGGATGGCTCGGACAGTAACGCCGCCATGGCCAAACTGCTCGANCTCCCGGTAATACTNATCGTTGACTGCTCCGGCACCAGCCGNGGCATTGCGCCCTTGCTGCTGGGTTATCAGCAGTTCGATCCCGCGCTTCGATTTGCCGGCGTGGTGCTGAACAAGGTTGCAGGACGCCGCCATGAAACCAAACTCAGGGAGGTCATAGAAACCTATACCGATTTCAGCGTGTTCGGCGCGCTGCATCGCAGCGATGATCTGCACCTGGGCGAACGCCATCTGGGACTGATTCCAAGCAACGAAATCGATGGCCAGGCGCAACAGATCATCGACCGCTTCGCCCACCGCATCCGCGATTCGATCGATCTTGACAAGATTCTTGCCCTGCCCTCGCATCCTTCACAATCGGCCAGGGCCGGCAAGGTGCAGACCATCACCCCGAAAGCGCCGACGCTACGCGTCGCCGTGGCCATGGATGAAGCCTTTGGTTTTTACTACCCGTCAGATCTGCAGCGCTTTGCTGAACTGGGGGTCGAGATCGTGCCGTTTCAGGCCACGCGAGAGCGCGAACTCCCCCGCGCTATCGACGGTCTGTTCATCGGCGGCGGATTTCCCGAATCACTGGCGCCCCAACTGTCGGAGAATCACTCCATGCGCACATCCATCAGCCAGGCCATTCAGCGGGGGCTGCCCGCTTATGCCGAATGCGGCGGCCTGATGTATCTGTGCCAGACACTGCGCATCGATGACCACGACTATCCCATGTGCGGCCTGATACCCGCCCGCGTCAACATGAACCAGCGCCCACAGGGACGCGGTTATGTCGTGCTTTCACCCACCAACTCACATCCCTGGCGCCGCACAGGTACGACCGGGCGCCAGCCTGTACAGGCCCACGAGTTCCATTATTCCTCTCTTGAAGGGCTGCCGGACAACACTCAATTTGCCTATACCATGAACAGAGGTACAGGTATTGATGGCTCAAATGATGGTATAATCCTGCGTAATCTGCTTGCCAGTTATACCCACCTGCGATCGACCGACCGTTGTTCCTGGGTTGATGATTTCGTTTCATTCATTGAGAGTCATAAGAGTTCCACACCATCATGATCACTGTTACACCAAGCGCAGCCTCCCAGATTCAATTTTCAGCGAACGAGTCCGGCATTCAGAATGCCGTGTTACGCGTCGCCGTAAAAAAACTCGAAGACGGGACTTTGCACTATGCGATGGGCTTCGATGATGCCATATCAGACACCGACATCCGTTTTGAAAACGAGGGCATACAGCTGGTTGTTTCCGAGACGTCAAAACCCTTGGCCCAGGACATGACCATCGATTATGTCGAGCTGGATAACGGCGAAATGAACTTTATTTTCATAAATCCCAACGACCCGAGCGTTAACCCCCCCGGCGATGGATAAACCCCTCCATGTCAAGTAGTTCAGACCAGAACACGGCTAGCACTCAACAACTGTCGTTCCGGTTCTTACCGGAAATCAGCGCGTTTCAACGTGCACTGTCGTGTATCTTCCAATGTCGCGCCGTGGGTATTCTTGCCCTGCTGGGTCTGGATCTGTTGTTGCTCGTCAGCTTCGACTGGTGGGCAGACGAAATACCACAAAACCTGGCCACAATCGTTCATGGCGTTTTTCATATCGGTTCTTTCGCCCTGCTGGGCCTCGCTTTCTATGCGATCTGGGTCGATTTACTCAAACCCGTGCTCGACATCGAAAACTGGTCTCAACAGATGCGCAGCGGGCACCTCGACTACAAGATCGACCCGCCAAAAACCGGCGAACTCGTTCGTCTGTCGGAAGACCTGAACGATCTCGGCACCATGATGTATCACCTGTCGAAAGACACTGAAGAACAGCTGATACAACACACCGAATACAACCAGCAAAAAACACAATCACTCAGCATCCTCTACGATGTCGCGGCCAGTATCAATATCTCGCGCAATCTTGAAGACCTGCTTAAACGCTTCCTCAAAACCCTGACCGATGTCATCCAGGCGCATGCCGGGGCAGTGCGACTGCTGAATAAAGACGCCCAGATGGAGCTGGTTGCCAGCATCGGTTTCGATGACGACCTGATCGAAAAAGAGCGCCTGCTGCCTGCGGAAAGCTGTGTCTGCGGACAAATTCAAAACTGCGACCAGCTCATCTATCAGGACAGTGTACTGCCCTGCGGAAAAACGGTATCGCACCCTTTCTTTGGCGATCAACTCGGGCTGATCGTCGTGCCGCTGCAATACCAGAGCGAGACGCTCGGCGTTTACAACCTGTTCGTCAACAAAGAGATCTACGCCAATAAAAACAACGACGATTACCGCGAGCTGTTTACATCGATCGGTCGCCATCTCGGCATGGCGATCGCCAAAGCGCGACTGGACGAGGAATCNACCAAACTATCGATCATTCAGGAACGCAACCGGCTATCCTATGAGCTTCACGACTCTCTGGCGCAAACACTCGCCAGTATCCGCCTTCAGGTTCGGGTGCTCGANGANATNNTGCANCAGGATGANGAGGCCGCCACCTGGCAACAGCTTGAGCGTATCGAAAACACCGTCGATGAAGCCAATACCGAATTACGCAGCCTGATTGCCCATTTTCAGGCCCCCATTCCAAAACAGGATCTCATTCCTGCCGTGCAGGAGATCGTCAAACGCTTCCGCACCGAATCGGATATCCACATCTTCTTTCAGCACAACATCCACGAATCATTGAGCCTGTCTGACAAGCATCATCTGGAAATCGTGCGCATCATCCAGGAAGCGCTGAACAATACCCGCAAGCACAGCCAGGCGAATGTCGCGCGCATCATGATTCGTCAGCGTGAAAACGACAGACTCCTGATACTGGTCGAGGATGATGGCGTCGGCTTGCGCCAGAGCACCGAATCAGCCAAACCCGGCGAACAGATCGGGCTGAACAGCATGAAAGAACGGGCATCACGTATCAAGGCCGAGTTCAGCCTCGAAAGCGAGCCCGGCGAAGGCACCCGCCTGATGCTCGATGTCGACCTCAAGAAGGCAAAATCCAGACAACCATCCATCAAGGTGGACAGTCGTTTCAATCTGACCTGAATGGTTCAACGCATGAAATTACGAGTACTCGTCATCGATGATCACACCCTTTTTCGCGAAGGACTCGAAGGCTTGTTATCGCGCCGCGACATCGAGGTAGTTGCCTCCGTCGGCGACGGCGAACAGGGCATTCGCCTGGCCCAGGAATTGACACCCGACATCATTCTGCTGGACATGCGCATGCCGGACATCAACGGGCTTGGCGTACTGATACGACTCAACGAACTGGGGATGAAGATGCCCATTGCCATGTTGACCACCAGCACCGAGGAACGCGATCTCGTCGAAGCCCTGCAAAATGGCGCGAAGGGTTATCTGCTCAAGGACATGGAACCCGATTCGCTGGTCGTCGCCCTGCGCGATATCGTCAACGGCAAAACTGTTGTCGCGCCGACACTGGCGCCGGTTCTGGCCAAGGTCGTTCAGGGCAATGTGCCCAATTCAAACGTAGAAGAAACACCCTTTGAAGACCTGACCCCGCGCGAGACCGAAATTCTTGGATTGCTTGCCGAAGGCCAAAGTAACAAGGTGATTGCGCGCAACCTGGGCATCTCGGACGGAACGGTCAAACTGCACGTCAAAGCGATACTGCGCAAGCTCAATGTTCATTCACGGGTAGAAGCCGCCGTGCTGGCCGTAGAACACGGCCTGAAGGAATCTCAGAAGAATCTTGCAGGTTAGCTTGCGAGAGACAGACACAAAAAAACCACCCGACCGAAAATGCTGATGAGGTGGTTTAAGTTTGCCATCTATTAACCATATTGGAGGCAGACTTATGATAATGCAGTCTCTCTCCCCGACTGATAACACAAGTTAACAAAGCCCGCCAAATTAAGATCCTGCCTTCAAGTGCTGATCGAACACCAGTAAATGCAGCAAACACACCTGTGGGAGCCGAGCCGCTCGGCGATTTGTTTGTAGTGGAAAGTGGCGAGTGGCGAGTGGCGAGTGGAAAGTTAGCCACGGAAAGACACGGAAAGCACGGAAAATGTTTTTGCTCTCTTAGGGTTGGAAGCCCAGCCCTCTGGGCGAATTGTTGGGGATGCTGCGGTGTTTGAAGCTTTAATCGCCGAGGGG
>JGI10211J34971_10000613_pt1 | contig 29425 bp, 52 predicted proteins | sample Etolagsediment_FD_34971 | JGI IMG/M metagenome (IMG submission 34971)
CAAGCCGCCGCTCTTGAAGAACGCGGTCATTCCTTTCGGGGAGCACAAAGGCGAGAGACTCGACGAGGTTCCGCTGAAATACCTCGATTGGCTTTTGGGACAGGACTGGGTATTCGACGACCTGAAACGGAAGATTCGGAAGTATCTGGAAGACCCGGCCATTGCCAGAGAGTTGGACAGGGAACTCACGGAATAATTGAAATTGTGGGTATTTCGGCGTGAAATGCCCGAATTCGCGTGTTTTGACCCTTTCGTGGAGGTGCCCGTTATGAGTTTGGAAACGCTTATCCAACTTGCTACAATTGGGGCTAAAGTGGCGAAGGCCATGAAGGAAGCAGGCGTCCTAAGTCCCGATTTCTGCGAGGACATTGATCTGGACGAGATCGATGTCGAGACAGCCGCCGCCGATCTCTTGGCGCAAGGTGCGACCAACGATGACATTGCCGCTGCCCTCAAGGGTACCGGTCACCAGTCGTAATTCTGTTCCATTGTTTCGACAGGGAGATACGAAGATGAAGAATCGAGCCACTGGCGTTCTTGCCGTTCTTGCTGCTTTGATCGTGTTGCCGTCTTGTCAGCCGTATCGTGAAGCTGTTCGTCTTGGGAAGGCGTCCAAGGTTGTTCACGACGAGGTGAAGAAACCGGTCGTTGACGAGATTGTGGAATTGGTCAAGGTGAGCAAGGAACGTGAACTGACCGCGGACGAAAAGAGTCGGCTCAAAGAGGTCAACGATTTCCGTACGAAGTATCTCGACTCGTATGGTGAGACTCACCAGGCGTATATCGCCGGGTTGAAGGTCTGGCGTGAGACGAAAGAGAAACCGTTGAACTTGCCTAATCTCGGGAAGAAACTTCGGGAGTTTATTGATCAGGCAACGGACGTAAAGGATACCCTTGGCCTTTAGCAGAAAGGAGGGCGCTCATGGTTGGCCCCAAACGAGACAGGGAAGATGTCCCAGAACAAGAGCCGGTTGATCTGAGTGACGAGCTTGGTGACGACGATGACGACCTGGCTGACGTTCTGGATGATGACGAAGGTGACTTCGGCATTGACTACGAAGATGACGAAGACGAAGACGAAGACGAGGACTTTGATGACGATGACGAGGACTTTGATGACGAAGATTACGACGACGATTACGACGACGATGACGAGGACGAGGATTACGACGACGAGTGAGAGGCCCGCTACAACACGACAGGGAATGTTATGTCTTACAAGATGGTCTCGACCAAGACCGAGGGGGAGCGGTATGTGCGGGAGCGGGCGGCTTCCATAGGCAGTTCAGTAGTTCTCTTTCTCAGGCGTTGGCAGTTCAACGAGAACCTCAATCTGAAAGAGGGAGAGAAAGATGATCTGGACCGCCTATGGGAGCACGTCGAAAAGATAGCGCAGTTCCAGCCGTTGAGTTTTCGACGGATCATGGATCGTATTCCGTTCATGGTCGCATTGGGCTTTGACAATGTAGTTTTCGATTGGTGTCCGTGTGTGGCCAAGAACCAGTTCGTGACCAAGAGCCAGAAAGACGATCCCGAGAGCATACAGTCGGATGTTGAGTTCGAGATTAGTCGTGTGGTGTCGCGACATGATGGGAGCATTACGAGTGCGGATGGACAAAACCGCTTGCCACCTCACCCGATACTGAAAGAGTACGGTGTGACGCTTGGGGCGGTGTATCTACAACCTACCTCAAAGTGCCGGGAGCGAGCTAATCCAGATTTCCGGCGCAATCTCAAGGGCTTGCGCGGGTCTCAAAGAGACTCTCCAGCAAAGATAGCGAAAGACGTTGACCGGATGCTTGCTCAGGCTGATATTGGTCATAGACCCGACCCGCCTGAGATCGAGCCACCTGCTAATCCTCCGGTCTTACCAGGTGCGAAGGATTCGGTGTGTGTGCGGGAAAGCCGGTCGTCGTACGTCATGTTCGCTCCGTCGAGCAAAGTGCCGAGACAATACCCGGATTTGTGCGGGGTCCAGTCGAGTATGGAGACCCTCTACTACTTCCCGGATGCCGAGGGCCAAGTCTTCATGGAGCGAGCATTGGCTTCCAGGATCGCGAAGTTGATGGAATACGAGAGGGCAAAGACAGGGAGTATGGAGATTTTTAATCAGGGCATGTTGACCTCGCGTCGGACGCTTCGTACGGATGTGAGAATAGGAGTGAGAGATTAGTACCAATGCGGTTTTCGATCATCTACGCCGATCCTCCGTGGCAGTACAAGGATCGTGCCGCGGCTGGCAAGCGTGGTGCGGTGTTCAAGTATCCGGTGTTGACACTGAAAGCGATTCGAGAGTTACCGGTCGAACGGATTGCTTCGGACAATAGCATCCTGTTCTTGTGGGCGACGTTTCCACTCCTGGAGGATGCGTTAGCGGTGATCGACGCGTGGGGATTCAAGTATAAGACAGTGGGATTCGTATGGGTCAAGACGAACAAGATAGCGAAAACGTTGGCAATGGGTATGGGAAATTATACCCGTAGCAATGCAGAGGTTTGCTTTATTGGTACGAGAGGGAGAGTGAAGCGGAAGAGAGCGAATGTTCAGTCGGCGATCATTGCACCGCGATTGGCTCATAGCGCGAAACCAAAGGCGGTGCGTCGTAGGATTGTGAATCTCATGGGAGATGTACCACGTATCGAGTTGTTTGCCCGAGCGAAAGGGGTTACAGAGGATGGGTGGATGTGTCTTGGCTTTGAGGCGGACGGTCGAGACATTCGAGATTCGGTCGGTGGCCTGGTATCTTCCTTTGACTTTCTAGATGACCTGGGGAGGTCGATGTGACGTACGAAGCGTTCATGCGAGAGATTGAGTCCAGAGGCGACGTGGGACACGTGCTCGTGCGCTCTGACTTGCAGTATGGGAAGTATGTCCATTCTGTTGAGATTCGTCCTATCGAGCATGTGAACTTTGAGACGATTCGGGAAACGAGTATTGAGACCGAGGATGAAGAGTTTTCGTGTTTCGCAAAGGCTCTTGAACGTTTGGAGAAAGCGGTACCAAGTGTGAAGGCTCCAGTAGAGTCGTGAAGAAACGGAAGAGTAAGACAACCGTTGAGGAAGACTTGGCAAAGCTGGAGGATGTGGTCGCGAAGCTGGAGAGCGGCGACTTGCCTCTGGAAGAGTCAATGAAGCATTACGAGCGTGGGCAACGATTACTGCGTAGGAGTCGGAAGAAACTGAAACGGATCGAACTGAAGGTTCAAGAGCTTACAGGAGAGGGTTCTCAATGAAGAAATACAGCTTGCGGAAGCGTGCGAGTTTCTATGCCAAGACTTTCCCGGATTGGCCTGCGCCCAGAGCGGACGACCGATGGCTTGACAGTATGTGGGTGCTCGGCAACAACTACAGAAATCAAACGCGCTACTATGGTGCGTATCCTCCGGGATACTTGAAGCGAGTTCACTCGTTGTTTCCCGATGCGGAGCGTACATTACACCTGTTCTCCGGGTCAATGCCGAAGTCTGATCAGTACGTACGATTCGAGTGCAATCCGAAGCTGGAGCCGGATGTCGAGGGGGACGCTCATGCGCTTTCGACCTACTTCGACCACGCACAATTCGACTTCATTATTGCGGACCCACCATACGACAAAGACGCGGCGGCACGCTACGGATTCCCAATGATCAACCGACCGAAGATCATGGTCGAGAGTGCGTACGTCCTGGAAAAAGGTGGTTATCTCGTGTGGCTCGATACAGTGTTGCCGATGTTCAGGAAGGAACTCTTTCACTTGTGCGGCTTGATCGGAGTGGTGCGTTCGACGAATCACAAGTTCCGCGTGGTCTCGATCTTCAAGAAAGTAGGTGAGCCGCAAGATGCCGCCGTGCAAGCGCGGAAGCCTAAGACAAAGACGTTGAAGGCGGGGAAGACGAAGAGGGACAAAAAGGTCAAGACCAAGACGAAAACGAAAGGCGCACCGAAGAAAACCAAGGCTAAGTGACGGTACTTTTTCTTGTTTCTCCGCCCGTACGTACCGTCGAAACGGGCGGGATCATCTACGCTGGCGTTTTGATAATCATGAGTCACTACCAGGGGCGCGAACGAAGTGACAACTGCGTGCGAAAATCGGGAGCAGGTTCGCAGGGGAGACGACCTCCAATCTTGCCGGTGATCGGTGCGGGAGTCGTCTTCCACGCATCGAGACTAACGACAGGACAAGTCGTAGGCATAGCAGTCCAAGGGGATTGTCATTCACGTGACCCCCTGGGCTACTGCTATGCCACCTCTAGGACAATTCTTTGATAGATGGTCCATTATGGCCTTACAGGGCCTTGGGGGAAAAGATGGTAGTAAGTGTTGGGGAAAAGGCGGAGGAAGCACGTTCGTGGAAACCGTGTGGTGATTATGGTTTTCGTGAGGGAGAACGTGGTGCAATTACTTGGAAGCTCTGGACGGCGCTTGGAGACTTGTGTAATGTCTTCATGATTCAGTTAGGTGTTTGTTTCCTGACGGTGACAGTGAAGCTAGACATATCTGAGATTCAGTCACCGGTTGTACCTTTCCTTCAAGAGTTGTCGATGGGACAAAGGACGTTTGACGAGAACGCGTCGAATTGGCTGTTGGTATTCGTTCTCGGGCAACACGTCATTGGTGGAAATCCAGCGACACTTATGGAGTTGATCTTGAGTGTCTATGAGAGTGGGGTGAGAAAAGGGAAAGAGAGCAAGGTCAACGAGATTCGTCAGGCTTTGAGTTTGCCGGTGCACATACCGGAGTGAGCAATGCAAGTCATCATTGCCGGGTCGCGCGAGATACGTTGGCTCAGTCCCGTTGTGAGAGCGATACGTGAATCAGGTTTTCGTGTTACGACGGTCGTTACCGGTGGTGCACGTGGCGTTGACAAGTTCGCCGAAAAGTGGGCGAAGCACAATGGGATCAACTTGGTAGTCATTGAAGCGAACTGGACGAAGTATGGTCTATCGGCTGGAATGGTTAGGAATAAGCAGATGGTTGACTTGCTGGTCGGTGCACCTTCGCCTGCGGGCTTGATTGCGGTCTGGGACGGAGTGTCAACTGGAACGAAAGACATTATCGACTACGCGAAGTCGAAGATGTTACAGGTATATGTCCATCGTGTGTATGTTGAGGACTTTGAGTTCCTCGAAACGATTGCCGGAGACTTGAGAGACTACTGAGGAAGCGAAGCGTGGTAAACGATTGCCGATTGACGGACGGTGAAGTCGCCGCCATGACAGATTTGACGTTTGGGAAGTCTAGTCCGGCTGGAGTCTATACCGATGCACAGCAGCTTCGGAATATCGGTAGGAGACTTTTGGCTGAACGTAAGTTTCTGTTGTCTGGTTTACGGAGGATCAAAAAAGTCGCCCGAGAGAATGGGCTTGCTGACGATGCTAAGGTGAAGAAGATTCTCTCCGTTGCTAGGAAGCGCTTGAAGACCCCGCCTGAGCTTGCATAATCTTTTGGTGGTGTATAACAGGGTAGTGACGAGAAGGGGTCTGGTATGGCAACGGTGAAAGAACTGAATGAGCAGCCGAAAAGGCTGAAATGTCTGCGTTGCCAAAGAGTAATGGAGACGGATAGGTGTCATCGAATTTGTAAGAAATGTCACAGACACAACAATGCACAGTATGTGAAGGATGAAATACGAACGACGGATAGCGGGCGCTACGGCGTGAAAACAAGAGGTGATTGAAGTGGATCGAATAACGGAAGACATTTTCATTGGCCACAAGGATGACGCAGTAAATGTTCCGTTGCTTCAAGCGGCGGGGATCGATGCTGTCTTAAACGTGGCCATTGACCTAGACATTTGTCCGGCGCATGATGGTCTTCCGTTTACTTATTGCAAGGTCGGAATGATCGATGGAGAGGGGAACTTCCGTTCGACGTTGCTGGCCGCGGTGCGGATGTTACGGCAGTTGATCAAGTGGGAACACACGATTTTGGTTCATTGTATGGCGGGAATAAGTCGGTCTCCCACGGTGGTGAGTTTGTATCTCAATCGTTACGATGGCGTGACTCTGAGTTACGCGTTTGATTATGTCTTGGAGCATCGGCCAGTTGCCGATATTCACGAGGCGTTGATCGAGTTGGCTCGGAGCCTGGAGAAAGTTCATTAGTAATTGACGTTACAGGAAAGTCATGATTGCGTGTATGAAGTGCGGTGTAAGACCCGCGACAGTACACATTATTGACGACCCGATGGGAAAGCGTGAAGAGTTGCACATTTGCGAGGAATGTGCACACGGGGATTCCGAGGTAGAATCTTCCCCTCTTCCAGGTGGACTAATGGGTCTCTTTGCGGCTCCGCATACGCCGTCAGAAACACCGTCTAAAGAAACCAAGAAAGGCGAGAAAAAGCGTCTGAGCACGTGTCCTAAGTGTGGCTGGACGATAGACGACTTCCGGCAGACAGGGAAGTTAAGTTGCCCTTACGACTACAAAGCCTTCAAGTGGTATCTCAAAGACATATTGCATAACACGCATGGTGGGTTGAAGCACAAGGGGAAGGTGCCGGAGAACTTCGTTGACAATGATACTAAGCGCCGACTGAAGATTCTTAGGAAGCGTTTGGACGAAGCGGTCGGATCGGAGCAGTACGAAAAGGCCGCAGAGTTACGAGATAAGATCAAACGACTGGAGGGAAAAGATGCCAAGGAAAAAGACAACGCCTGAATTTGTGTCGGATCATGAAGAGACTATGCGTCTGGCGGACAAGTTCACGAATCGTGCGAATCGTGGCGCTTTTCTCAAAGGGGTAGTAGCGGGAGCGGGTGGCAAGAGCGAGAAAGATTGTCCATACCCGGATCATCGAACGGCCTATGGTGCACCAACGTATTCACGAGGATTCCGTAGCGATTGGCTTGAAGGCTTAGAACATGGTAAACGGACGTTCCACGGTAAGTTGATGCCATTAGGAGACTGACAGATGACTGAGTATCCTTTTCGTAAGTACCCTTTTCGCAATCTGGTGTTCGAGGGAGGTGGTGTCAAAGGAATTGCGTACGCCGGCGCGATTTCAGTTCTGGATGATCGGGGAGTGTTGCCGCATGTTCAACGAGTGGCCGGGTCTTCAGCGGGGGCCGGTGCGGCTGCGTTTCTTGCGTGTGGTGCAATGCCCTTGGAGTTTGATCAGATTCTCTCGACTACGAACTTCGGCGAGTTCATGGATTCGTCGTGGCTTTTGGGAAACTTGTACCGAACCTATCGACACTGCGGATGGTACAAGGGTAAGGCTTTGAGTGAGTGGCTGAAGAAAACCATCGGCGACTTGTGTGGTTACCCGGAGATCACATTCTCGGAACTGGAATCACTGAGACAGCAATCATCGGGTGGTGCTATGCGTCCTGGAGTGACACGGCTGTACCGTCAGCTTTACGTGACAGGAGTGAACGTAGATCGGCACGAGTCGTTCGTTATGAGCCACGAAGACACACCGTCAATGCCGGTTTATCTGGCGGTGCGAATCTCAATGGGTATTCCGTTCTTTTTTGCCGGGATACGGCGGTATGATCAGTTGTGTGTGGACGGAGGTACATTGTGGAACTACCCAATTGACATCTTTGACGATTTACACTTCGTGAGCAATGGCAAGGTTGCGGAGGATGTTGACTACGAACACGCACACCTTGGTGGTGAGACGGTCTTCAACAAGGAAACCTTGGGTTTACGGGTCGATACCAAGGCGGAAATGCGCCGGGTGCGTAAGGGTGTTGTGGAAACGAAGCCTACGGGCAACGTTGCCGAGGCTTTGCCAGAGGTCTTGGGTATGCTCCTGGACGCGGTGAGTAATTCCCACTTGCACAAGAACGACTGGCACCGAACCATACAGATATGTGGCTGTGGGATCAGTACGACTGATTTCGATCTGGACGAAGGGGAAGTGACGATGTTGCGTAAGAGCGGAGCGGAGTCCGCTAGAGAGTACCTTAACTGGTACGACAACTGGAAAGAACGAGGTTTGGAGAAACCGCTCAATCATGTCGAGGGTTAAGACGATGCCTGAAACGTCGAGAGAGTTCCAGGATGCAGTTTGTCACTCTGGTTCGACTGGCATACTCTGTCAGTTTTGCGGAGTGACCTACTTTTGTCGTGAAGACGAGGACATAGACGACCTCCGCAGGCGTGCGGAAGAGGAGCCGGGTAAGTATGTCGAGGTGCAGGATTGGCCCCGTTGGGGCACGTTGGACGGAAAGCAATGGGTAGCCGATTGCGGTTGCCCTCGTGGTAAGCAGATCGAAGACTTCCTTTGGAGTCATCGACGCATCATTTCGGAGTATCTGCGAGCACGCTCGAAGCGAGAGCTTGAGAATGCTCAAAGGGACTCATACAAAGTAACCAGTGCGCTTCAGGAGGCGTCCCAGAATGAGGAAGCGAAGACGGGGGTTCAAACCGGGTGAGATAGTAACAAGTGAAGATTGCGACGTGGGTATTGTGGCACGGTTAGATGGGTCTGAAAAGGTCTATTGCTGGTGGGGTAACACCTACGCCGAATGTGTCGCTAATGTCCAGAGTAATCAAGATGGTCTTGACGACTTTGAACGTGACGACAGGACCTCGTGGGTGCATCCATGTTCTTTAGTCAAAGTGGAGTCGGGTGGTCTATGAGTAAATTCGTGGTTTGTGTCTGGGAGATCACGAAGCACAAGGTGATTGTGTTTTGGTACGTGTTGGGCTTTTGCTTACGCTTGTTTTGGAGAGGTCTGACACACGACAACACGAAGTACACGCGAGCCGAGTTCTGGCCGTACTATCGAGCGTATCGAAAGCATCGTCCGTCCTACGGCACACCGGAGTATGAGGAAGCCAGGAAGAGAATGGGCGACGGTCTAGCGCACCACTACAGGGTGAATCGTCATCATCCTGAGCATTTCTCGGAGGAAGGGTGTCGAGGCATGACGTTGCTAGACCAAGTGGAAATGTTCTTGGACTGGAAGGCATCGGTTCTTCGGCATGAAGACGGAGACCTGGGCAAGAGCATTGATTACAACGAAGGTCGGTTTGGTATGTCTGACGAAGTTTGCCAAGTGTTTAGAAATAGTATGTGAGGTGGAATGGTCACGCTTACGAAGGAACAACAAGGTGTTAGGGACTGCGCCGTTGACTTTCTGAAGACTCCGCAGAGCGACAAGCCTTACGCCGTTCTGGGTGGACCCGCCGGGACTGGTAAGACGACTTTGGTCGCTGAGATCAAGCGGGCCTTTCCGGGAGTGCCGATGGCGTTTATCAGCCTTACAGGGAGAGCGGCATCGGTTCTTGGTACGAAGCTCAGGGACGCTGGCTGCATTACGAACGATGATTTTTGTGGGACGATTCACCGATTGATCTATGAGCCGGAGCGTATCAGTGAGAACTTGGTTCGCTGGATTCGTCGTCACAATATCAAGCAGTCGATGATTGTCGTTGACGAGGCGAGTATGGTCGGCTCCAGGATGTTCGACGATCTCAAGAGTTTCGGTAGACCGTTGTTGGCCGTGGGTGACCATTTTCAGCTTCCGCCTGTGAGACAGGATCAGGATGGCGAGCGTTTCAACATCATGGAAAAGACTGATTGGGTCTTGAGAAAGATACATCGACAAGCGGAAGGGAGTCCGATCATTCGGTTGTCGAAGATCATTCGGAAGGAAGGTCGGATTAGTTTTGAGGATGACGATCCGAATTCTGAAGTGTTCGTGGTGTCTCCAGGAGCTAAGGAAAAGATTGGTCGCTTTGTGAGAATGTGCGGTGACTTTTCGGATGCTTTCGTGTTGTGTCACCGGAATGAAAATCGGGTCCTCTGGAATAAGACCATTCGTGATCAACTCGACTTTAAGAGTTCACGAGCGAGACCATTTGTGTGGGAGCGCGTGATTTGTCTTCGGAACAACTACCAAGTGAGTTCTGGGTCTCCGCCGATCTTCAATGGTCAGTTGGGGACGGTTATGTATTCGGAGAAAGTGGACAATGACACGTGTCTGCTTGAGGTTCGGATCGATGACGACGAATCACACTACCGAGGGAAGACACATCGGCATACGTTTGGCAATCCGTCTCCGACCATTGACTTCAGGAATAAGGACGTGGACTACTTCGACCACGGCTATGCGTTGACAGTACACAAGGCGCAAGGAAGCCAGGCTGAGACCGTGCTCGTGGTTTACGATTATGGGACGAAAGGTTCGACCCCGGAAATGAGAATGCGTTGGCTTTACACCGCGGTTACGAGAGCGAAGAAACGTCTTATGGTGATAAAGTAGGAGGTCTTTGGTATGAGAAAGATTGAGACACAGATATGGCTTGGGGACGGTCTTATGTCGGCGGCGGAGGTGATTGCCCTTCACCGTAGGTTGGAAGAGGCAATCAGTTTTGTCGGTGGTTTGCAACAACTGCCGCGCCCGGATGGACAGTGTGACTATGAGGCTTGGGAGGAAGAGAACAAGGTGTGGGAGGAGGAGCTTCGAGACGCGGTAAAGGACCTGGTAGTCGGCTTGCTTGGTCGTGAGTTGACAGGAGTGAGTAGGAAAGTGAGCAAGCGTACGAAGGACACGATGTCGGGGGCTAACTACACCTATGAGAAAATGCTGGAAGCCGGTTTGGGAGCCAGTGACGTTGGTGTTGATTCTGATTTCGAGATCGCTGATATGTTTGTAGAGCATTTCAAGAGGAAGCGAGGACAATGACCACACAAACGAGTTCCGCTTGTGCCCGCGTAGGACTTTTGGGAAATCCATCGGACTTGTACGGTGGGAAGTGCTTGAGCTACACCATTGATCGTCGTGCTTGGGTAAGTGTGTCCAGGCATGACGGGAACTTTCCACTGGTGCGTTCTGAGGAAGATGTTGGTGTGGTTTTGACTGAGGACTCCGAGTACGGTGGCCGTCATGATTTGATCTTGGCATTGGTCAAGAAACTGGACTTGTTCAACGAGCAGTTATTGATTAAGTACTCGACGGAGATACCCGTTGGGGCCGGCCTGGCCGGTAGCTCGGCGATATTGATCGCAATGACGCGTGCGCTCAATGGTATGTTCGGGTGGGATATGGAAAAGAGTGAGATTGCGGAGATTGCCCTTCGTGCCGAGTTAGACGAGTTGGGGATTGCAGCGGGCTTCCAGGATCGGTATTCGATTTCGCATGGTGGTATCACTTACATGGACTTTACAGGTAAGGAACGGATGCACGAGGACGATCCTTACGGAGTGGTGACTGACTTGGGAGAGATCGAGATACCGTTCTTCCTTTGTTTCAGTCACCATCCGAAGGCAAGTTCAATGGTGCATAATCCCGTGCGGCGGAGGTACGAGAGAGGGGACAAGGCAATCGAACGGGCGATGCGCGAGATAGCTGGCTTAGCGGAGCAGGGAGCGGGTGCATTGAAGGCCAGGGATTGGCAGTACATCGGTCGTTTGATGCGGACTAATACAGCGTTGCGAACGAAAGCTGGCTCGTCGTTGAAGACTGACTTGACGGTGATTCAGCGAATGATTGGGCTTGGTGCACTTGGAGCCAAGGTGGCTGGAAGCGGTGGGGCGATAGTTGTGTTGACTGAGGAAGAGGAACTTCAGACAGTGTTCTCGAATGCGTCTCGGGAGTACCCATGTATGCGACCGACGATTGTGTATCCACGTGATGGAGCTTGACGATGCAACTGGGCGAAGAACGAATTCTCCAAGTGGCGAATACGGTGTTGCGAGCACCTGGTATTGACGCGGTGAGAAAGCATGTGGAACGGATGTCGGAAGACGAACGCAGGCGCTTGAAAGTGTTGTTCTGGTACGGAAGAGAGGGAGGAGATATTGGTATTCTGGAGAAAGCAGCGGACGAACAATCGGCAGACGAGATTGGTGACTATCTCGCGTGCAAGACGAATCTGGCTCAGTGTCTCGTGTTGTCGATTGTGAGAGCAAAGCAGGAGAATGAAGTCAACGAGTTGCTTGGTATGCCAAAAATAGAGGTATAGGAAAATGCTTGATGAATCTTTACTGATACCGGTTGTGTCAGAACTGACAGATGGACGCGAGTGGAGTTGGACCAGAATTGTGTCAGAACGTGACGCTGCACGACGGATGTTAATGTTGTTGGAGAAAAGGAGACTGATTGAACATAGACCGCATCCGCATGGCGGAGACGTGTGGCGAGTAAACGGAGAGTTGTTTGGTAGAACCGATGGTGTAGATGAATCGTTGTTTGATTCGTAGCATTTTGTGACAGGAGGATAATTCATGGAAAGGATTGAATCGAAGGGGGAGTTCAAGTTGACGAACGACGGAGAGTTGGACATTTTCTTCATTGGCGTCGGCTCGGCGTTGACGAAGGTTGGACACCAGACGAACTTTCTGATCGTCAAGGGTGAGCATCATATCATGGTGGACTATGGGCGGACGGCCCCCGAGGCATTGCTCCAGGTCGCTGGCTTACAGTGGGAGGACCTCCAGGTGCTCTTGCCAACTCATAGCCATTGTGACCACGTGGGAGGGATCGGTGAGTTGGCGTTGTACAACCGCTACGTCGCCATGCCGTTCATGAAGAAACCGAAACTACAAATGATCGTTACAAAGGAGTACCAGGACGTGCTTTGGGAGCGGACGTTGCGTGGTGCTCTGGAGTGGAACGAGGAAACCGTTGACACGGGACAGCGGTTGTCCTTCGGCGATTTCTTCGATGTTGTCAGGCCAGAGTGGAAATCTTGGCAACCGCGGGAGACGTACGTTGTTGACTTTCCAGAGGACGAACCGGATCCGAAAAAGCGGATTCACCTGGAGTTGTTCCGTACGAATCACGTGCCTGAGCAACGAGGCAACTGGGCGGACTGTTTCATTTCGCATGGTCTCTTTGTTGAGGGACACGTCTTTCTCTCGTGTGACACGAAGTACGACCCGGCGCTTATCGAGTTCTACGCGCCGCAGTCGGATGTCATGTTTCACGATGTCCAGTTTTTCCCCGGCGCTGTCCACGCGCCGCTGGAAAACCTTCGTGAGTTTAACGACTCGATCAAGGCCAAGATGCTGCTCAAGCACTACGGTGACAACTTCGCCGAACAGGACATAAGCGGTTTCGCAGGTTGGGCGGAGGAAGGTTTGACTTATCGTTGGTCTCAGGAAACGAACGAAGCGTTGAAGGTTCGCAGCTTCGGTATGGCGTGAGGACCTGATGTTCCGAGTCTTTCATGTACCCCCGCTTCGAGGTCGTGAGCTTCGGCGGGACTACATACTCATACAGCAAGGTTTGGAGAACCATGACGAGGTAGAGCTTGTCAGTGATCTCGAATCGGCAGACTTCGTGTTCTGCTTGTCGGCCTATCACGAGAGTTTCTATCGCTTTCCACCGGAGAGATTGGTTGTCCTCGACTACCAGGACTCTCCGGTGGAAACGTTGTGTGTGGAGTGTCTGGCCTACTTCAAGCGCAGTTGGGTTACGAAGAAACGAAAAGTGATTGCCAGACCGGAACATTTCTATCCCTTCGCTTATGCCGTCATGGATCAGTTCGTGGTCGAGGAAGACTTAGAGCGTGACGTGGACGTGTGTTGCACTCTTCGTCGGAAGACCATTTACAGACGGAGTGTGTTGAAGCTCGTGAAGGAACTAGACGTACCTGGAACGAAGCATATTGGCCCTGTGAATCAGGGAGGGAGGAAGCAGTTCAATCAGGAGTATCTCCGATTGCTTCGCCGGTCGAAGATTGTGGTGACGTGCAACCCGGATCGGTGGGAAGGTGATTCCCGAACCTGGGAGGCGTTGGCCAATGGCGCTCTGGTGATTGTGGATCGGTTACATACACCGTATCGTCATCCGCTGGTAGATCGAGAGCATTGTGTGTTCTTCGACAGGGGTGACCATGATGGGCTTCGGGAAACGATCATGTATTACGTCGAGCATGAAGACGAAGCACGACGTATCGGAGAGGCCGGGAGGGAGTTCGCGTTGACACACCATCGGACGCAAGATCGGATAGACGAGATTCTTTGGCGTTCCAAAGAGAGGTCTAAGTCATGAGACGGAAGACAAGAGCCGCGGATAGGATGTTGGCTCGTGAAGACGGTTACGAGTATTCGACCGCCAGGAATATCGAAGGGCAGTCGTCGGTTACCAAGGCTCTACAGGATGGTGACGAACCAAGCGCTCAAAAGCCAGCCATGTACTTACGGTACGATTGTTGGTGTCATGAGCGTTGCGGTTTCAAGAGGGAAGTGTCGGGAAGTGATTTGCTGGAGTTGTGTCCGCGTTGTGGGGCAGACTTGGTGTACCAGTTACCCAAAGATAGTTCGAGGGTATTTCCGATCTCCCGAATGCGAGACTGTATTACGATTCACGAGATTCTGTACCGGTTACACCGGGTCGAGTTCAATCTCGTGCAAGCCTTCAATATGTGGCAAGACTATTCTCGTGATCGTGGGTACGAGTGGGTGGAAGTTACAGAGCAGGGAGCGGAGGCTGCGTTCAAGAGGTGGAAGTCAAGATGACCGTGTTCTTGCACGAAGACAATCTGGTAGGTTCTATCGAGTGGCACCGTTCGTTTCGGATGTTGCTCTCTGAAATGCGCGCCGGCGTGATTAGTCCTGTTCCTCTTGGGCGCAAGAAAACATGGGAGTTCGTGTCGAAGACGTGTCGTGAGGGTGATTGCTTTATTGGTCGGATTAAGCATGATCGCGCATTGCTGGCCGTGGTAAAGCCGCGGTATGATCAATTGTGTGAGTTGCTGAATCACCAGGTCTTTCCGAGTGCTAAAGCACTCTACTACTACGACGATAAGGCAAGGGAGTTTGAACTACTCCGTGAACGCGGGTACCCGATACCAAAGACGGAGGTGGTGCAATGCCGGGAAGATGTCGAGAGGTTTGTGGAAGAGAACGGTGTGAGCTTTCCGTTGGTCATGAAGAACCCACACGGGGCGGGGTCGCATCATGTAGGTATGGTGGACTCGATAGACGGCGTGGTGTATCCAAGGGTCTTACAGGAGCATTGTGTCAATGACTGGGACTATCGAGTTCTTACGATTGGGAATCGAGGCTTCGCTTACAAGCGGGTCAATCGGCCTAACGATTTCCGGGCGTCTGGTTCTGGTAACCTGCTTTTCGTTGGCCCCGAGGAAATAGACTTCGAGGTTATTGAGCTTTGCTACCGTGTCTCGTGTGAGAACGGATTCGAGTGTATGGCCTACGACGTTCTAAGGGACAACGATGGACGTTGGGTTATTCTGGAGTTCTCGTACACGTTTCCTCACGATTATGGGTTGGTCGATTGTCCACACTACTACCGGATGCCGGAAGGTGAAGTGGTGAAACAGGACAGGGTATTTCCGAGTGAGTACATTGTGTGTGATTTCGTTGCTAAGTTTGTCAGACCGGAGTTTGTTTGAACGGAGATAATCATGGCCAAAAGAAACGTTGATCAGTTAATCAGGAAGCGTTTGGCGGAAAAGAAAAAGACCAAGCCAAAGGTGCAACCTGGTCGTGCTTTTTCTCAAAAGGATGCTGCGTCTCAGAATCTCAAGATCGATATGGCTCGGGCGACGGCAAGGGAACAGGGAATAGGTCGGAATGATCCTTGTCCGTGCAAGTCGGGGAAGAAATACAAAAAGTGTTGTCAATCTGCTCGGAAGTTTGTTCGGGCTCCGAGTAGACCGATGCCGAAGAAAAAGCCATCGGGTGTGTCTGGAGTAACTCGCAAACCTGTTACAGGGGAGTAATTGCTATGGAGATTGTGATTGAAGAACTGGGAATTGACACCGGGGATAATCTCTACTTCGAGAAACAACCGTTCATTGGTAACGATAGCAAGTCAGTCATTCGATTGACTGGTGACGCCGGTGACGTGTTTTACGTCGGTGAGTTTCCTGCAATGGCCGTGGCTGTTGGCCCTGATGGTCAGCCGGTTGGAATGCGGATGGAAACCCTTCCGTTCCTCATTGAGGCCAACTCGATTGAGGATGCCTTTGAAAATTTCGACGTGGCGTGTGAGAGCTTCCAGGAGGCTAAGCAAGCAGAACAGTCACCGATCATCCGTCCAGGTGTACCAAGTCTTCCTGGCGGCGCTCTGGGAATGCTAGGATGATAGTGAGACGAGTCACCGGTACAGCCAGTTGACCCTCTGGATTTCGCTGCTATGGTACGGGAGTGTTAAGGAAGGTACAACGGGAACGCGGGATCGAACGTACGACATAGGTACAGCAGGCTACGACTCTCGGAATTGGTCGTGACTATCTCGTAGTTGTACCGGTACAATTGGCTAGAAAGCGGTTGTACGCCAAATGTCAAGAGGTCGTTTAGTGACCTTGTTCGGAGTTTGGTTTCAATGTTTTTTCATTGGGGGTTTTTGCTATGTCAGAGGCTCAAGTCAAGATCGCATTGGATAGTGGTCCGACAGGTGTCGTGGTTTCGGCGGTTGAAGACCCGAGTCAAAAAGTTCTTGCTCAGACGACGTACGAGTGGTCGTTCTTGGAATCACTTCAGGTGAAGGTGAGTGAGGAAGTCGAGCGGAGATTGGACTCGAAAAGAATGAATCAGATGGCCGCGGCTATTCGGTTCCTTCGGCGTCAAGAGGAGCACGAACATAAGCTGACGAAGGTGAAGGGAAGACACGACAAGTTCAACGTCTATGCCGTCAACAAAGCGTCGAAAGGGAAAGAGAAAATAGGACAGGTGGTGTTGGAGGGTGGGACGTGGAAAATTCGTGGTGAGTATTCGGACGGTGACATGTATGTCTTCCAGGATCAAGACGTGGCCGGTTACGAGTTGTTTCGGCGTTATTGTTTCCCTAACCTGCTTCCTTCGGTTGAGGACTGAGGGAATAGCATCGGCTATTTGTCGGTCGTCTATTAGGTGGGAACATTATGGAACGGAAGCCGAGTCTTTCTGAGACTCACCCAAAGTACGCTGAGAGGTGGGATTACGAGCAGAACGACGTAACGCCCGATCAGGTAACTCGTGGCTCTAATAAGGTGTATTGGTGGAGGTGTCCTACGACAGGGCACACTTGGGAGCAAGCGGTTAAGTCGCGAGTTAGGTCGCAGCATTTGTGTGTGTGTTGCCACGGGGGTTATGTCGTTACTCGTGATCATAACTTGGAGGCTGCGTTTCCAGATGTCGCAAAGGATTGGGACTCGAAACGGAACAAGAACATTTTGCCCTCCGATGTCACGCCGAAATCCAACCTGAAATTTTGGTGGAAGTGTAAGAACGGACATCGACTTCATTCGACAGTGAAGAACCGGGTGCGGAGTAGTTGTAAGTATTGCCACGGTGACCCGGGGCCTGACAACAATCTTGCCAAGTTATACCCGGAGGCTGCGAGTGAATGGGACGCGGAACAGAATCCTAAGAGTGTAAAGCCGAGGAACGTTTCTCCGACCTTTAGTGACGAGCGTTTCTGGTGGAGGTGTGCGGACGGGCACACTTACAGGGAAACGGTTGTCATGCGAGTTCGTGGGAGCGGTTGTCCGAAGTGTGAGGAACGGAGTTTCGACGAGGTTGCGTCGAAATTGGTCGAAGACTATCGGTCAAGCGGGAAGCTCTCGATTTTTGGTGACGTGAAGTACTCGGTATTAGCCGAAGCAATTCATGCAGTCAAAGCTCACCACTTATTGAAGTTCTTGGCCGGTGAGAAACTGAGGATGTTGTCACTCCCGTACCTTGGTGTCGAGTTGCTGATGTACGAGGAAGCCATTGGAGTGCAATGTCAGGGATCGCAAGCGGCGGAGAAAGACGCTGGCAAGTACGACGGTGTTCAGAGTATCCTGGATGCTTTCTTCCCTGGTATGCCGTTACACAGGGGAGACGTGGATCGGTGGGTTGTGAACAACGATGGTTACGACTTCGACGTGGTGCACCTGGACTACAACGGCCCCTTGACATTCTCTCATATCGAAGCTGCCACCAAGTTGCTCATGGAGTGCTCGAATCCGTTGGTCTTCATTACGGTGCGCCGTGGGAGTCGGGGAAAGCAGTGCATTTTCTACAAGCCGGAGGAAGGGTTGCCTGTCTTGGAGCACATAGGCGTTCGGGTGTTCCACCGCGAGTATGGTGGTCGTGGCAAGGGCAATCTCATGGACATCTTCGGTTACGTGCGGAGGCGAATAGAATGAGCGAACTATGGCCATTTGCGTTGTTACTGATTCCTTTGGCCTTGGTCATCGTAACGAGCTACGTTCAATACAGGGATCACCGGCGTATCATTGAGCGGATCAAGGCTCGTGGTTATCGAACACTTGTGATCAAAACAACGATGGGAGTAGAATGAATCTCTTCACAACGGTGCCAAGGTACAGTCGTGATACTGGAGAGCGTGTCGGTCGAGACCTTCACGTGTATCGGTATGTGTGTGACTACTGCGGACGGATCCTTGACCCCCAGGAAGAACCGTTGCCGGACGTGTCCTATGCGATCAATGAAGACCCGAACCGGGAGCGTGTGTTCGTTGGGGAGAGTCTCGTGGTGGAAGATGTCGAGTATGACTTGTGGGCGGTGTACGAGAGACATCCGCACTTTTTCTACTGCCAGTGTGAGGGGGAGATTGCCGGGTGCGATCAACGTCTTACTATCGAGTGGCTGGCATCTTTGCTCGGTCAAGGGACTGAGTTTAAGATTCTGGAGCAAGCCGTGGGAGAGTTCGTTACAGGGGAGAATCTCGGGGACTCGTTCTCGCTGAGACATACGACTCTTGCGGGCGCTATGTGCGTGGCTCGTCATCGGGTCATTCGGAAGATGTTACGAGAGGGTTGCTCACCGGCTCAACTTGCATTGGAGGTGAAGGAATGATTCAGTACCGAAAGGGAGATCAGGTTAATCTTACTCGTGAGGTGTCGATTGGCTTTTCGTCACGTTCGTGTTCGATGAATGTGTTGCAGGCCAGAGCGGTGTTCCAGACTGGAACAATAGCGACGGTGGTCGCAGATACCATTGTGCCAGACGAGAAAGACACGGCTGCTAGGGAGAGTCCGAACAGGGGTCTCTTCGTTCGGTTGGGACATTTCGAGGTCAAGGTGGATTGTGATAGTGTCCAGAGGTTGCCGGGGACGTAATAGGTTGCTCTATTTTTTCTTTTCTCCGAAGCAATTAGAGAAAGGTATTTTGGTGCTTCGAGAGGCAATAGTCATGAATAGGCAAACGAGAATAGCAAAGCGTGTTACGGCTCGTGCCACTGGAGAACGGGTGTTGCGCGTTGCTGCGGATTTGATCCGTAACAAGGTGTGCTTCACGGACGGGTGTGTTGAGACCCATCCGACAGGCAACAACATTAACCCGATCTATGGTATTGATGGGACACACCGCACGAAGCGTAAGATGAACCGGTCTAACACGCTTTTGAAGGGTCATGGTGGAACGGACATCATGACTTCGTTGCCGCGCCGAGGGAAGAAAGCTGCGAAGGAAGAGAAAGCACCTGACATTGATCTGAGTGATATTGACGAGATCATGAATCGGGAAGACGAGCCGGCCCCGAAGGGAGAAAAGGGAGCGCCGAAGAAAGACGAGCCGAAGGCCAAGGAAGACAAGCCGAAGAAAGCACCGCCGAAAGAGAAAGACGAGCCGGAGGCCAAGGAAGACAAGCCGAAGAAAGCACCGAAGAAAAAGGAAGCTCCTGAAGAGGAAGCTCCGCCTGAAGATGAAGGTGACGGTGACTTCGGTGGACAGGGAGGGTTCGGTGGACAAGAGGGGCCTGCGCCAGTGCCCCCAGTACCGTTATCCGAACCTGATCCCCCGGGTGCCAGGAAGATGACCCCGGATAGGAAACGCAGATTGAAGTTAGTAGAGCGACGGGTGAAGCAACGACGGAAGGAAAAGCTGACCGATGCGATTCGGCTAGACGAGCCGATTAGTCAACAGATGGATTAGGGTTTGGTATGGGTGTTCCGCGCGCAAGGAAGAAAGTGTTTCCCCAAAAGGTTGCCGTAGATATATGTAGCCTTTGCAAAGGTGAGTGTATGTACTGCTTTCACCAGCGTGCAAAGTTGGTACGACCGATGATCATGAAGCCTGACTTGTTCTATCCGGTTCTGGACATTCTGCATAGAGAGCGAGTGCCGCAGGTGATTTTGTATATGAGTGGTGAGCCTTTCCTGAATCCACATGTCTATGACTACCTTCGCAAACTGGCAGAGCGTCGCATGAAGGTAATGCTGGCGACCAGAATGGATCAGGTGGATATGGACAGGTTTGAGGGAGTGTTGCGTGTCTTTGAGGACTCGGATGTTAGGATTTATCTTACTCTTGAAGTCACATCGACGTGTCCTGAAGTACATCGACAAACGTGTCCGGGCATCGACTTTGATAAGGTTTGGGAGAATCTGGAGCGGTTGGTGGTTCTCAATCGTGAACTCAGGGTCTTGAGGTGTCGCTTGAGAACGTTGGTTACAAGGTTGAACGAATCGGATGTCGAGAATGTTGGCGGGAAGTTACGACAGATGGGTTTTGAGAACTGGGATCCAAAGGAACTTGGTTTCTACATGATCTACGAGGAAGGGGTTGATCTTCGGGACGTGGAGAACATGTTGCCTGTTAGTAGTAGGTATCGTTCTCGGGTAGATGTTTGTGACGGAGAGATAAGGCGCTTGGAGCCTCCTGGAGGTTGTCTTGCGATACGTCGTATTCCGTTCGTAAGCCCAGAGGGAAATGTGACGGTTTGTTGTCACGATATGCTATACAGGATTAACGTGGGCAACGTTCTTGAGGCCAACTCGATTGTGGATGTCCTTAGTAGTCGTGAATACGAAGATACTTTTCGTCGTGGTCGCAGTAGAGAACTGTCTATTTGTAAGGGTTGCAGTTAGGAGAAAGTCATGTACTACAAGGTTCCGTATTGGTTTCGGTTTTCCGGGACTGAAAAGATTCCCATGCGTGGCAACTGGCACTTGATCGAGGTTGACGGTATTGGTATGTTTTTCTGCACGGACTACAGTGAGATCGATCCTCCGCCACCGGACGTGGTGAGGCGTCACTTGATTGGTGTTACGAAAAAGAGGTGGATCATTGAGGCTGATTCGCCAGAGGATGCGTGTCGCATCTTCATGGATTCAGAGGGGGCGAAAAAAGGGACCCGGGCGAAGGCACTCTACCTGGACACTGACGAAGTGATCGAGGAGCTTCCGCATTGCGAGCGTCTTCGCGTGGTGGAAAACGAGTTTCGTTGTGGTGACGATTTCGAGGATTGCAGTGCGTCGGGTTGTATCATAGACCAATGCGATCCACCTGAAGATTGCCCGGTACTTCGTGCTCAGTATCATCTTCCTGAAGAGTTGGGTATTCATGACATGAAAGTGAAGAGGGTGAGGGGACTGAGGGAGGTAGCAAGTGTTGTTTGATGATTGTTCGACATATACAGGGGGAGAACCTGGGACGAGCCGTCCGGGGAAGGTTGTCATAGCCATGTGTCTATGGAAGCGTCCCGGTCTAGCGACGGATTGTCTTCGCCAATTGGGTAAGACGGCCTTTGATGGTGAAGTCGAGCTTCGCCTCTGGAACAATGCCTGGGAGTATCGGAAGTTCTATGACCAATTGGTCGAGTGGGTTAAGGCGACAGGGGCTTTTTCAGATGTATCGATCACCCATTCCCAACGGAACTACTACGCGTGGGCGCGGTTTCCGTTGGGAGCGTTGTCCGATGCCGAGTATGTTGTGACGTTGGACGATGACGTGTCTTTACGCCGTAATGCCATAACGAAACTCGTGCAAGCGTCACAAAAGTGGGAGGGAAAGTCGGCGGTGGGAGGTTACGGTCGCATACTCCCTGAGAGTGGTGATTACTGGAAGTCTCGCGCCCTTGGCTTGTACGAGCGTTTCAATACTGTGGTGAACTATCTGGGGACGGGGTTGAGTATCTATCGTCGTGAGTGGCTATGTGACGAGCGGTTGTATCAGGCACCAATGCTCTTGAACATGGCGGGGTGTGACCTTTGGCTTTCTTACGTGTTACATGAACAGGGAGTTGGACGTTTGAAGTTCACGTGCGTGAGTTTGCTTAATCGTGGTGGTCGTCAGAAATCGATCAATTTCATTGAGCAACATGCCGGGATTAAGGTACCAGCGAAGCAAGCTAGACAGTCAATGGCTGATCAGTTGGGGGTGCGGAGGATCAAGAGAGTCGCGTGTCGTTATCTGACGAGTATGTGTCCTGGGTTTTTCGACCAGGAGTGTTACGGTGCTCCTTTCAGGGGAATGGGAGAATGAGACAGGTACAACGTAGGTGGCAAGACTGGGAAGTTGAGTTTATTCGTAGATTCTATGGCGAAAGTACCTATTCGCATCTTGGGTGGTGTCTTGACAGGACATGGACTAGCGTCCGAAACAAGGCAAATTCGTTGGGTCTTACTGGGAATGCGAACCTTGGGAAACGTTATTCAACTGATCTAGAATTCTTTAGGACACCGAATGTGTTGAATTCTTATTGGGCAGGTTTTATTGCTGCGGATGGGTGTGTAAGTGGGAATAGGTTGTCCATTGGTTTGAATTTGAAAGACAGGGCACATCTTGAGAAGTTCGTGTTTGATTGTGGGTTTACTGGCCCAGTATCTCCACCGTATGCTAATGGTTCTGTTCAAGTAAGCATTAGCTGCAAGCGTTATGTGGAAGACCTTAGAAAAAATTTCAATGTTGTTGAACGAAAAAGTCTCACATTGATGCCACCTGGTTTGTTGAACAGAAAGTGTTCGATGGCGTTTGTGTGTGGACTGATTGATGGGGACGGCACGGTTGGTTTGAAAGAGGGTGGATATTTGTTGATCTGCTGTGTCGGTACAAAACCTGTGTTGGAATGGGTTCGTGGGTGGTTTGATTGTGTTAGTAGTTGTCGTCGTGGGAGACAGAGAGTTCGTCCTCGTCCTGGTGGGAGAACGTTTGTATATCGAGTGTCTGGAGCAAAAGCTATGGATGTGTGGCGGGTGTTCAGTGGTCTTGAGATTCCGTGTTTGGAGAGGAAATGGAAGGTTGCGAAAGATGCAAGACGAACATGGAGAAAAGTTCCCGCGTAAACCATTGGATGATGTTAAGGTGTTGTCCGAGCCGGAAGTGAAGTTCGTGCGGGCGTCATCTTTGTCCGTCTGCTTGCTCTGCAATAGAGCGTATGCGGCTCACCCGATGGAAGAGGCGGTTACAGGGTACGACGGACATCCGTTTTTACGTCGTTTGTGTAACGGCGAACTGGTGAAGTTGTGAAATGTATTTCAGGTGTTACTTGGAGGTCATGAACAATGATCAACATCTTTGTCGGGAATCTCTCGTTTGATGCCACCGCGGACGATCTGCGACGTGCTTTTGAGCGCTTTGGTGCCGTCATTAGGACGGACGTGATCAATGATCGCGAAACGCAGCGGTCTCGGGGCTTCGGGTTTGTGGAAATGGAAGACAGAGACGAAGGGCTTGTTGCCATTGACTCTTTGGACGGAACTGAAATTCTCGGTCGTCCGGTGAATGTAAACGAGACTCGGCCACGTGAAGAGAGAGACGGGGGTGGTTCTCGTGGTGGACGCCGTGAACGCCGTGAACCTGAGAGTGCGGATCGTTACTAGACCTTACTTTGGAGGAAAGAATGATGTCGGAAGAAACGAAACAGGAAGAACCGCAGCCGGAGTTGAACAAGTGGCAAAGACTCATTGCCAAGGTCCGGGAAAGTCTGGAGAAAGACGACGAGCATAAGGTACCAAATGAGATTCTGGTCGAGGCGTGGGTGGATGCTGAGCGCCCTCGCACAGAGACTCGCAGTATGGCGAAGGCGTTGGCACACGAGGGGCGTTTTTCCCTCAAGGCCGTGTCCTTTGACGATGGTGACAACTCTGCAATCTTCACCAGAGTGGAATGAACTTGTCTTTCGGTTCTGGGAGACGGTTCCATAAGGAGTTTCTAGCGGACAACGTTGTGTGTTCGTGAGGAACCTGAAATGCGCCGTTTAATTATCGTAGTTTCTTTGCTTTGTGGCACGGTGTTCGGACAGAGGTTGGAGTACAAAGCCGCTGTTGAAGAACGTACAACGTGAACTAGCTGGAGGGAAGAGAAAATGAGTCACCGTATTGTGTGGCTGACTGGCCAGTCTGGATCGGGGAAGACGACGGTTGCCAAGGCTTTGCAGGAGCAGGCCGACTTCGTGATTCTTGACGGGGACGAAATGCGAGCTTCGATTTCCGTTGACGAGGGATTCTCCAGAGAGGATCGAGCGAGACACAATAACCGGGTGTGTCGGTTGGCTGCGGTCTTGGCCGAGCAAAAGATGGTTGTCGTGTCGGTCATTGCACCCATGCGTGAGGTCCGACAGTCGATTACGGAGACGTTGAATCCAACCTGGGTCTATGTGAAACGCACCATGCCTGAGAGGGAGGGACACTTTTACGAGGAACCGGAGGAAGGGGAGTACTTCACACTTGACCACGATGTACTCAGTGTCGAAGAGAGTGTCGAAGCACTTCGCACACACTTGTTCGGTGAGAAAAAGGTCTATTCGTTGTTCATTGGCCGATATGCTCCGTTGCACCGGGGTCACGAGACCTTGATGCGTCATGTCCTGGACGAAGGCAAGAACGTTCTTGTGGCTTTGAGGGACACGCCGATCTCTGACAGCGACCCGTTCTCACTAGCGCAACGTCATGACCAGTTCGGACAAGTGTTCGAGAAAGAGATCGCTGATGGGCGAGTGAAGGTGGTCTCGATCCCGGACATCGAGGATGTGTGCTACGGTCGGAAGGTCGGTTGGGGAATCCGTCAGATCAAACTAGACGAAGATACAGAGGCCATTAGTGCCACCAAGATTAGAGAGCAAATGAATACTGCGTTGGGAGGTGACAATGCTTGATAACTTGGGAGGGAATCGCGATGACCAACGTAACAATTCACGAAGCACTCGACCTGGCGGAGAGCGCCAAGCTGTTCGTAGAACGTGTCGCGGCGAAACGTGACCCAAAGGTCGGTATGTGGGATCCGCCGTCCCGGTCGTTTACCGGACGACTGGGGCCTTTGAGTATGAAACTTGAGTATCTCCGTGAAGTGGTTGCGTCTTTCAGTTATGGTGAGGATTACGAGGCGAAAGTTTTGAATCACGCATACGAAGACGTGAAGCGCGAAATGGAGAATATTCAGAGAGAGTTTGGTATTGAGTAAGTCTGACAGGTAACTGGTATGCCTTCCGCTCCACTGGCCCCGAATTGTTTGTGTCTCTTGATCTGCGACAACGTTGTGGTGGACGAGACCTCTAAGGCTCCGTCTATCTTCAACGTGATCAACACGCTCATGGTTCAGGACGTACCTGGAATCTTTCCTCGACTGGCGATGTTTGCCACGTTGATCGATGGGCGCGGAACCGTGGAAATGGAGTTCCGCATTGTGCGGCGTGGAGAGAACATTGACGAACCACATGTGGTGTCTAGTGTAAGGTTGCAGGCGGGGATTAGCGATCCGTTGATTCCCTTTGATGTCCATATCAAAATCCACAACGTGTTGTTTCGCGAGTTCGGCACATACCACGTCGAGTTCCTTGCACAGGGGGACTTGATTGCTAGTCGTCAGTTTGAAGTCAAGAAACTGGAGCGGGCGAGTCAAGCAATATGAATGTTACAGAGCACTTGCTGGTGTGTCTTAACGAGGAACTCCTGGAGGTTGCCAAGAATGTGGACAAGGCGCTCCGCTTCGGTATTGACGACCGTAACATTCTTGACCCTGAGGGGCCGACGAATCGGGAGCGGATGATCCTAGAGCTAAACGACATCATGGGCGTGGTTGAAATGCTGGTAGAGAAAGGTGTCTTTCCAGAGGACTGGAGAGACGCTGAGTTGTCCAAAGTGAAGAAAGTGAGGGTCACGAGGTTCATGGAGTATGCTCGTCAACATGGTACCCTTGACGTTCCTGGAGATTATTTCGATGCCAAAAGTAGAACTTAGAATCGCATTCGTCTGGGTGTGTGAAGGGTGTGACGCGAAGCAGTACGAGGATGCGGTGGTTTTCGAGCCGGGAAAACATAAAGAACAGCAGATGGTCGAGGACTACAATCTCAGCGGCGGTGGAAATTTCTTCGCTACACCTGAGACAGTGAAGTGTGAGACGTGTAAGCGTGAGTACGAGGTTGAAGCGTTCGATCAGAGTGGCGGGGGAGACGACTGGATGGAAGGTCTTGATGACCTAAAGAACTTGGGCAAAGGTGACGACGAAGAAGGTGTTCCAGCGTGAATAGGAGGTTGTCATGCAAGGTTCACGAGTTCAGATTGCTCGCTTTCTACAGGACAAAGCGATTGGTGCAGAGATTGGTGTTTGGAAGGGAGACTTCACCGAGATATTACTGAAGAACGCTGCCCCTAAATGTCTCCATTTGATCGACCCCTGGCTAAGGGTAGATGACCCGGAACACAAGACTGCGTATTATGGTGAGCGTGTTACTCAGAACGACTTGAATTTAGTTTGCCGGAGTGTTTACAAGCGGTTTGATCAGGCAATCTACAATGCTCAGGTAGTTGTTCATAGAGGAAGGTCGTCGGATGTTCTTCCGATCTTCCGGGAAGGTTACTTCGATTGGGTGTACGTGGATGGCGATCATCTTTACGAGAGCGTTCGTAATGACTTGGAACTGAGCTATAGGTGTGTTCGTCCGGGCGGGGTGATTGCTGGTGACGATTACGGAATGAATGACGGATGGTGGGGAGACGGTGTGACCCGAGCCGTTGACGATTTTGTTTCGGCGGGGCATGGTGAGTTTGTCTTCCGTGGCCATGATCAGTTTGCGGTTCAGGTGCGGAAACCTTGTGTGGATGCGTATGGTGAGGTGCCGATAAGTGTTACGACAGGTGATCTGAGGGCGATTCTGAAGGAACTCGAATCGGAGTCCATCGACGACTCTGAAGATTTGTTGAACTGGCTTTGTATTAGTGGACCGGAGGTTATTCGAGAGTTGCTGGCGCGACGAGGTGAGCCGGAGGATCCCGTTGATTTCCTTTGAGTGCTAAGGCTGTAACGGGCTTGCGTAGTTCGGCTGCGAGGATACATCATTGTCAATGCGAGGACGCAGGTAAGCGTTGGCTTTGCTTTGTTGAATGGTAGTCGCAATTCACGCTCCCCTACAGCATACTCACCGTAGAACGAGGGCAGAGGCCCCCACCCTCTTTGCTGGAGAACGATATGTCGGAAGATACTGAGTGGACTTTCGTGTCTTTCCAAGAGACCTACGACGCGATTATCGAAGGTCTCGATTCGGAGGGGCGCTTTTTCTTTACCCGGTTCGGCGACGTTGACCTTATGATGGCGCATCCGTCGCACATGGGCAAAACTCTCGGCAATAACAAGACAGTGGTGACGGATCCGCTACGGCGTGAAATGGTGCAGTCGTTGAATGTTGATGACCCAATGTATCTCAAAGCGGTAGGCGGGCAACTGAAAGCTGAGCAAGAGGAACAACAATTACGGCGACGTTTTTGGCTGACACCGCGAGTCAATAAATACTCGGAAGAGGGACGTGAGCTTTGGCATATTCTTTCGACGACGAACACGTGCGAGTCGCCGGTTTACTATGACGTGTTCGTGTTCATTTACATGTCTTTGTTTCGACCGGGTATGTTCCGCCGTCTCATGCACAAGCATCTAGTGGACAAGCGGAAGATGTACGTTGGGGGGACTGGTGACGATGGCTTGGAGAAATTCTTTGGTAAGATGGCCTATACAGTGGAGGTGCCAGAGAGGGGAGCTTGTGCGTCACTTGACGAATGGTACCCTAGCATTCTCGAAAAGATTTGGGACGTGGATGTCTTGTTGCTGGCGTGTGGGAATTCGGCTCGACTGATCCAGTATCGGTTGTGGAATCAAGGGGTGCCGATCAAGTCTCTCGATATTGGCTCTTGGTACGATATGCTGGTTGGAAATAGGATACGCAAGTGGGTGAAGTTCGGAGGTTACAAGGTGGCTGTTAAGGCACTTCGCAGCTTGAGCTTTCGTGGCCGTGGTAAACTACCGAGTGTCCTTAACAAGCCAAAGACGCGTCGGCAACATGGTGAGATTCTAATGAGGGAGGTGTTGCGACGGTACCAGTACACTCCGAAGCCGGATGCGTTTGTCGAGACCGGTACTGGATTCGGAAATACGACAGATGTAGTCAACAGGATGGTGGGTGAGTTCCGCGAAGTACATACTATCGAAATGTCTCCCCAGGTTCATGCGAAGGTGAAGAGAGCGTTTGGTTACACGAGAGTCAACCTGCATTGTGGAAGCTCCCTAGATGTCTTGCCGAAGCTCCTGGAAAACCTACGCTATCCGGTGGTGTTTTATCTGGATGCCCACTTTTGTGACGGTCATGACGGTGCGGCTGAATCGTTTCCGTTGTGGGAAGAGTTAGACCTACTGATCAACAGGAAGCAACCGGACGTGTTCATGATTGATGACGTGCACGCGTTCGGTGAAGAAAAGCCTGAGCTTGGAGAGCACAAGGATGTATGGAAGGGGATTACGGGAGCGACCTTGCTGGATCGGGTAGGAAGAGAGACGGTGTGTAACTCGTTTACGCTTCAAGATTGTTTCGTGATTATGAGAACTGACAGGGGAGGTGAAGATGTCCGATGACAAACCAGTAGGAATTCAGACGGTTGATTCTCCAGAGATCGGGATTCACTTGAACCTTATGAAGCCTGGGTGGGCGTCGGTGATTACTCGTGGGGGAAAAGCGACGTGCAACGTGGTGAGCTTCAAGCTCTCAATGGGAGAGGTGTCGGGCATGGTAGCATGGCGTGTGGATTATCATGACGATTCGATCCATGACATCGTTACAGAGGTGTGGTGTGGTCCACATTTCCTTCGGTGGCGAGATAGCAAACTCACCATGCACGTCTTACAAGGGAGTAACTATGTTGTCGAGGATGTCGAGATCGGTGACGAGTGGGTAGTCTTTGATTGTGGCATTGACGTGGCGGAGTTTCACAAGGGAGATACGGTCATTGTGAAGGGGATTTCGGATTGTGAGTTGACGTTGGAACACCGATGTAATGGGAGTGTTCGGAATCCGTCTCTTCGGATCCCTTTCGAGCTTGTCATTGGTAAGCCTATTCTCATGGAGAGGGTCTCAGATGAAAGTTGAAGAACTGGCTGTGCGTGTTGCTCGTGAGACACTGGAAGCGGTGGAGCGTAAGTTGAAGATCAAGGTCGCCGTTGAGCACAAGCGGGAGGTGTCGAAAAAGATAAGCGATAACCTTCAGGAGATCATGGACAAGATGGTTGAGGGATCAAAAGGATAGTTACATTACTTAGACAGGGGGTTACGAATGACTGCTAAGGAACTCAGAGAGTCCATTGTTGGCGGAAGCGAACGATGACGATTCCAGGCCGTTGCCGACAGGAGTTTCTCCAGCCTTCAAAGCGATCTCCCGTCGCAGATTACTCGCCGATAATTCGAGGTCCTTTTTCATTTTGTGGGAGGAAACCAGTGAAGACCTGGAGACAAATCGGAGAGCAAAATGAAGGACGATTACTAGGGCGAAAATCTAGCCGGTGTTTGGACGATAGGGGCGAGCCGTGGAAGAGTTGCGTGGACTCTTTTGCG
>JGI10211J34971_10000614_pt1 | contig 29408 bp, 22 predicted proteins | sample Etolagsediment_FD_34971 | JGI IMG/M metagenome (IMG submission 34971)
TTTTACTATAATACCTTCATGGAAACTACAAATCAACAAAAAGAGATATTAGAATCTGTTAAAAAATATAAAACTATCAAGATAAATGCTTTTGCAGGAACGGGAAAAACATCAACCCTGCAGCTAATAGCAAATAGCTATAAAGATAAAAGGATACTTTATCTTGCATTTAATACCAGTATAAAAAATGAGGCTTCAACTAAATTTGAATCAAATGTATTTGTAAAAACTACACATGGTTTAGCATATAGTGCAGTTAAAAAGTATACCAATATTGATCTATCTAAAGTTACAAACTATAGAGCTATAGATATATCTAAAAAATATAATATCACTTATAACCAAGCAATAGGGGCATTGAAGATATTTGAAAGTTTTTGTAACAATACAAAAGATGAGATATCAAAAGATGATGTAGAGCACAAAACTGCGCATGAGATGTTTTCATCTATGCTTATAAATAAACTAGATCCAACTCATGGATTTTATCTAAAATACTATTATCTACTTTTAAAATCACAGCAGATATCACAATATAGCTACGATATAGTTATGTTAGATGAAGCTCAAGATACAAATGAGGTGACGTTGGGTATCTTTGAACACCTAAATGGTAAAACAAAGATATATGTAGGGGATGATCATCAGCAGATATACTCTTTTCGTGGTAGTAAAAATGCTCTTGATAAGCTACAATGTAATAAAAAATTAAATCTTAGTATCAGTTTTAGGTTTAATGAGATCATTGCAAACTATGCAAATATATTACTGAAAAACTTTAAAGATGAAGAGGTGCAAATAGAATCTTTTAAAGATATATATGAACCAATAGAGACAAATGCATTTATCTCACGTACAAATGCTACATTAATATCCACAATAGCACAAAGGATAAACTCACGTCAACCGTTTGTAACACTAAGGGATCCATCTGAGATATTTAGCTTGACAAATGAGGTGTTGCATTTTTTAAATGATGATAAAAAACTAATAAAAAGAAATAGATTTTTAAAAGATTTTTATGATATTGATGAGTTAAACGAATATGCAAAAGAGGTTGAGGATTTTGAATTAAAGTCAGCAATTAAAGTAGCAAATGAGTATAAAGAGGATATATTTGAGTTTGAGAAAATTGCAACACAATTTTATAAAGCATGGTCAAATAGAGAAAATAATGGTTTTAATAAAAGGGTTCATGAGATACTTTTCCTCACAACCGCGCACACATCTAAAGGTTTACAGTGGGATTGTGTTACTGTTTCAGATGATTTTGCTGACTTTGCTGAGATAGTTATAGATATGGGTTTTGATAGCTTTAGTGACTTTAAAACAAATAAGAGCAAGGCTGTAAATAAAGAGCTAAATGATGAGTTTAATCTTTTTTATGTTGCATTAACACGTGCACAAAAACGACTTATAAAAGATAGTGTAAACTTTCACTATCTAATGGCAAATGATATTGAAAAACTAATAGACTCTAGAATAAAAGATATAAAACAAGATCTAAATCAATTTAGTAGTGGTAAAAAAACAAAACCAACAAGGGTTACAAAACTACATACAGATGATAAAACAGCATTAAAAGAGCAAAGAAATATTCAAGAGGGTAAAGCTAAAAAAAGTGGTATGAGATGGAGTTTGGAGGATAAAGTAAAAGTAAAATCATTGTACAAACAAAATAAAACAATAAAACACATAGCATCTAAACTAGACAGAACCTCAGGTGCGATACTGGGTGAACTTTTAAAAAGTGAACTTATTACAAAACAGCAGCAATTAGAGCTTTCAAAACTCACTAAAGAGGATGAAACAAAAGCCTATAGGGGATATATTGAAGCAAATAGTTAGTATAATCACACATGAATAGAACTAGAATATACTTACAAAAACACCAACCAATCGAATTAACTTTTAATCAAAATAGATATGATTTTGTAGTTGAAGAGCTACCAAATAGATTTTCAAACAAAGGTAACTATTTAGTTTTAAAGATAAAAAAAGAGTATATGAGCACTTGGGAGCTTATAAGTACAATATCTAAAAAACTCAATATAGATGAACATCTTATAGGATATGGTGGACTAAAAGATAAAAACTCAACATCAACACAATATATAAGTATCCCGCTTTCCCAAAGTAGGGACTATGAGATATTAAACTCTAAACTTATTAAAGTTGAGAAAAGCTTTTTAAATGATAAAAAACTAAAAATAGGGGATATTCAAGCAAATAGATTTACAATCACATTAAAAGATGTAGAATCCCAAAATCTACCTATACTTTACCAAACATTATCACAGATACAAAAACATGGGTTTCCAAACTATTTTGGGTATCAGAGATTTGGTAAAGACAACGACTTTAAAAAAGCAAAAGATGTAGTGTATGGAGAAGAGCATGAACCAAATAAAAAAATGGAGCATTTCTTAATCTCAAGTTATCAAAGCTATTTTTTTAATGCCTGGTTAGCAAAAAGGGTAGAGTTGTCAAAACAAAAAGATCTAAAGAGGTTAGAGATATTAGATGGTGAGATATTTATAGATAAAGATAGAAACATCATATCAGGACTTATGCCAGGACGTGGTGTAAAAAGAGCAACAAGTGAAGCCCAAGAGATAGAAAAAGAGTTTGATGATATATTTATCCACCAAAAAGGCTCTAGACGTGCAGCGTTTGTAGTGCCTAAAAATGTTAACAATAAATATAATATTGATCAAAAAACATTAAAGTTGAGTTTTGATCTACCAAGTGGCTCTTATGCTACAGTATTAATTGAAAATTTAGTAAATAAGAATTTTAAAAATTAGTATATTAGCTCAATCCCATATTAAGTTTTAGATAAGATTAATAAAGAGATTACGCGCGACTTGAAGATGAATATCTAAAAATCAAACAGTAATCAACTGAAATTAAAGATAAAAGTAGTTAATAGATAAAGCTATCTCCTTTAATCTTAACTAAAACTTAATACGGGATTGAGCTATTTTAAAATTAGTATATCTATATATTAGATAGTTTAAGGTGGGATTTATTATAATATCACAAATGAAATAGGGTTGTGCTCTATTTATTATTCTACATAAAATTCTAATCAATCAAAAAGGCAACTTATATTAATGGAAGAATCAAATCAGCCAGAAGTTCAAGAAGAGGTTTCAGCTCCTAAAGAGACGAAAAAAAGAACTCCAAGAAAAACTACAAACAACAAAAAACAACAATCAAGAACACATGTACCAGTACAAGGGATGACAATAGAGCAGCTTAGAACAAAAAATTTAGCTGAACTAGTTGAGATAGCAAAAGAGCTAGATGTGGAAAATCCGCAAGAGCTTCAAAGACAAGATCTTATGTTTGCTATTTTGGAGTCACAAACAAGTGCAGGTGGATATATACTTTTTACAGGTATACTTGATATAAAAGAGCAAGGTTTTGGGTTTTTAAGACCACTTGATGGAAAATTTAGTGATAGTTATAGTGATTCATATGTTAGTGCAACTCAAATAAAAAGATTTGCCCTAAGAAGTGGAGATATAGTAAGTGGACAGGTGCGACCACCTGTTAAAGAGAGTGAAAAATATTATGCACTTTTAAAAATAGAAGCTATAAACTATCTACCTGTAAATGAATCAAAAAACAGACCACTATTTGATAACTTAACTCCACTTTACTCAACGCAAAAGTTTAATTTTGAATATAAAGCAGATAAATTAACAGGGCGAGTTATAGATATGTTTGCACCCATGGGTAAAGGTCAAAGGGGCTTAATAGTTGCCCAACCAAAGTCTGGTAAAACAGAACTACTAAAAGAGATAGCTCATGGTATCACTAAAAATCACCCAGATACAACACTGATGGTTTTACTTATAGATGAGAGACCAGAAGAGGTCACAGATATGCAAAGAAGTGTAAATGGTGAAGTTTATAGCTCAACATTTGATCTACCTGCAGCAAATCATATAAAAGTAGCTGAGATGGTTTTAAATAAAGCTAAAAGGGAAGTTGAGATGGGTAAAGATGTAGTTGTACTTCTTGACTCTATTACAAGACTTGCACGTGCTTACAATACAGTAACTCCTAGTAGTGGTAAGGTACTTTCAGGTGGTGTTGATGCAAATGCCCTGCATAAACCAAAAAGATTCTTCGGAGCAGCTAGAAATATAGAGGAGGGTGGTAGTTTAACTATTATTGCTACAACTCTTGTGGAGACTGGATCAAAGATGGATGAAGTTATCTTTGAAGAGTTTAAAGGTACAGGAAACTCTGAAGTGGTACTTTCAAGAAAAGCAGCAGAAAGACGTGTATACCCTGCAGTTGATGTTGTAAAATCGGGAACAAGAAAAGAGGAACTACTTCTTCATCCAGAAGAGTTACAAAAAATATGGATACTTAGAAATGCAATGGCAGAGATGGATGAAGTTGAGTCATTGAAATTTCTTTATAAAAAAATGAAAGAGACAAAGTCAAATGCTGAGTTTCTTATATCAATGAACGGTTAAACAATGAAATTCAACACACTTTCACATGAAGAGAAACTAGAGTTTCAAAAAGAGCTTAAAAATTATGCTGATAAAATTGGTGGTAAATCACACTTTTTAAAAATGATAGAGGATATCAAAGAGGCTAAAAACCATCCGTTATCAAATAAAACAGGTAAGTTTCATTTTAAAGATGGAACTATAACTTGGGGTAAAGAGATATATGATGATAAAATAAAAATTTTAAAAGAGGTGATTAGAACAACACATAGTAATAACTTACTTGATATAGATAAAACAAAGCTAAAAAAAGACACCTTAAATGCTGTTAAAACTTTAGTAAAGCTTGAGTTTATAGTAGAATTTAAAAATCAAGAGGGCTTTAGTTTCAAACCATTTTTAAAAGTTGAAGATGAGTATGCAGAGTTAAATCCTATCTTTCAAGTGATATTTTTTGATGGACTTGATAGTGTAAAGAAGTTTTTTAAATACAAATAGTTAAAACTATTTGTATTATAATCCAGTATTAAGTTTTAGATAAGATTAACAAAGAGATTACGCGCGATTTGTAGATAAATAGCAAAAAATCGACAAATAATCAGCTGAAACTAAAGATAAAAGTAGTTAACTAATAAAGCTATCTCCTTTAATCTTGACTAAAACTTAACACTGGATTGAGTTAAACTATTTGTATTTTTAGTTTACTAGTTTTTTAGATTTACCAAAATCTATCTTACCACTTCCAAGTAGTGGTATAGCTTCTACAACTTGGATTTGCGATGGTAGCCAAAGTGGAGGAAAACTTGATTCTATCAGTTTAGCTTTTAGATTTTCAATATCATTATCTATTAGCAACACTATTTTTTCCCCTTTTTTCTCATCAGCTATATTTACACATACAAGTTTTATATCACTCTCTTGACCTATTATCTCATATATTTTATTTTCAACAGCAGTTAAACTAACCATCTCTCCGCCAATTTTTGCAAACCTTGAGTATCTATCAACTATAGTTATAAAACCATCACTATCTATATGACCTTTATCTCCTGTTTTGTACCATATTTTACCATTTTGTTCAAATAGTACTTCTGATGTTTTTTCTGGATTGTTAAGGTACCCCTCCATCACATTTGGACCACTTGCTACTATTAGACCATCCTCTTGGATCCCTAACTCTTCTAGTGTTACGGGGTCTATTATCTTAACCGCACATCCAGGAAGTGGCATACCTATGGTCCCCTCTTTTTTCCCAACTTGAACTTGCCAATATGATGTATCAATGGCATTTGGGATATTTGCACTTATAAGTGGTGAACACTCTGTTGCTCCATACCCCTCTAATACCTCATGATTAAATTTTAGTTTAAACTCATCTGCAGTTGATCTGTTTAGTTTCTCAGCTCCTGAGAAGATCAATCTAAGTGATTCAAACATGATAGGTGTAAGTTTTTTATTTTTAGTGTAAAGACGGATAAAAGTAGCAGTTGCACACATAAAAGTTGCTTGATATTTTGCAACAGCTTTACCTATACCAACACCATCAGTTGGATCTGGATGGAAAACAACTTTTATCCCCTCTATCATAGGCATAAGGGTAGTTACAGTAAGTCCAAAAGCATGAAATATAGGTAAACTTCCTAGTATCACTTCATCATCTTTTAAATTTAGCATCTCTGAGATCTGCTTTACATTTGCTAAAATATTTTTATGACTAAGTATAACACCTTTTGGATCACCTTCACTTCCACTACTAAATAGTATTGAAGCAGCAGTTTTAAGTGTATTGTCTGTTTTGTAGGATAGTTTTACTAAAGATGTAGGGGCAAATCTTATAAAAAGATATGTTTTTATAAAATCAAACTTTGAGATAGTATCCTTTAACTCTTCAAGATAGATGATATTGATATCACTTGGAAATAGACCCTCTATCTCTATACCTTTAGCTTGAAGTTTTTTTAAAAACTTTGTAGAGGTGTAGATAGTTTTTATCTCTGCTTGATCAACTGCAGAAAGGATATTGTCACTTGAAGCGGTGTAGTTTAGGTTAACAGCTGTTTTACCTGAAAGTAAGCAACTCATATTTAAAATAGCACCAATACTAGTTGTAGGTAGTAGTAATCCTATATTTTGCTCACTGTTTTTTTCAATAATATTTTTAAAAAGTATATTAAGTGTAAACATCTTGTAGTAGCTGTACTCTTCACCACTACTATCTATTAGTGCTATTTTAGAACCTTGCTGTTTAACTGTATCTATATAAACATCATCAATATTTTTAAACTCTTGAATATATGAATTCCAACTATCAACAGATAGCTCAAACACACTTTGTTTTATATCGCTTGCACTTGTGTTTATATCTTCTTTTTTACCAAATGACACTATTACATCCTTTTTTGATTTTGTTAAATTTTTCTCTGCAAAATTTATGGTAGATCGTGAAAACTTAGTCCCCCACATACCACCTATATAAAACGGCACTATTATACCATTTACCTCTTGAACTGCTAATTCAAATCCTCTTTTAAATTCACCTAAGTGACCATTTCTACTTATAGTCCCTTCTGGAAATATACATACAACTTCACCATTTGATATATATTTACCAACCTCTTGTAGTGATTTTTTACCACCACGACTAGATATTGGGATCACATTAAAAAAATCTAAAAATGGTTTTAATAGTTTTTTTTCATAAATGGAACGCTCCATCACAAACCTAATGGGTCTAGGGCTAGCAAGCTGAACAAATGCCCAATCAAGCCAGCTAATGTGGTTGCCTAAAAGTAGGACACCTCCATTTTGAGGTAAGTTATCCAACCCTTGTACATGAAGTTTATATTTTACAGATATAAAAAAGTTTATAAAAAGTTTTATAAGTGATTGGGGAAGTTTAATAATTGTATAGATAGTTGAAAGTAGTGCTACAAAACAAAGTATTAGAAATATATCTTTTGAATCTATATCCAAAAATGTCACAAATACAGTTATGATAAGGAAACTTACCATAAATATATTTTGCATAAAGTTATTTCCTGCAAGAATTAAACCCAATCTTTTTTGTGAAGCGTTAAATTGTATCAGTGAATTAAGTGGCACTAAAAGTAGCCCACCAAATATACCAAATATTAAAAAGTTTAAGCCACTTAAAAACAAACTATCAATCAAAGGGATAAAAAATATCGATATAAATATACCTAAAGAGGCAACTGGTATCATCCCAATCTCTATATAATGTTTGGATATTTTACTAGCTATTAGTGAACCTACTACTATCCCTATAGCACTTAAAGCCATCACCCCTTGTACAACTGCTGCATTTGTAACACCCATATACTCTTTTGCATAGGAGGGAAATGTAGCTAAAAGTACTTGAGATAGTGCCCAAAATATAGAAAGCCCTATGATACTTAACCATATAGTTTGATTTGTTGTTATTAATTTTATATTTTTTTTAAGATAATCCCCTTTTATATAGGAGTTTAGTTCAAATCCTTTATCGCTTCTATTTTCTGATCTATTTGGGAGTGAGTATGCTAGTTTTAACTCTATTAGTGATCCAATAACAAGTAGCCAACCTAGAGGTGCAATAGAGGTTAAAATATCTTTACTATTTCTAAAATTGTCATTTATAAGCGATTCAAATCCAATAGAGTATAAAAATATTCCACATAAAATAGCAACAATAGTTATAGACTGAACTGCACCATTTGCACTTGCTATATTTTCATTTCCAACTAGCTCTTTAATATAGCCATATTTTGCAGGTGAGTATATAGCACTTTGGGTTGCTAGTATAAGAGTAAGGGCAAACGATATCCAAAAAAGTCCAAGATAGTAAGATAGTGTTATAAGTAGTGTGATAACCACTGCAGCAATAGCACTTAGTCTCATCACTTTATTTTTATCAAACCTATCACTTATAAATCCAGATGGTGAGAAAAGTAAGATAAAAGGTAATAACATCAATCCATTTACAATAGCAGTTAATATTATCTGTTCATTTCCATCATATACTTTAAAAACAGTGTTTTGTACCATTATTTTATGTCCAAGATCTGTAAATGCATTTAAAAATACTACAAATATATATGGAAAAAAACCTTTTATCCTAGCAATCTCTCTCATCTTAACCCTTTTGTGCTTTGTTTTCTTTATAATTTATATAAAGTATCAATACAACTGCTATATCTATAAGAACATCTGCAAGGTTGAAAATAGCAAAGTCAAATCCACAATGCCAATAAACATAATCAACAACACCACCATGGATAAATCTATCGTATATATTGCTAATACCACCTGCTAAAAGCATAGCAGCTGGTATATAGTAGGAGCTAAATATATCTTTATTAAAAGCTAGATAAATAAGCCCACCTGACATAATGGCTATTTGTATATATTTTAAATTTCCCTCTAAAAATGAGAACATAGAAAACGCAACACCGTAGTTGTAAGCCAATATCAAAGATATACACTCACCCTTAGCCTCAAAACCATCTACAAAAAGAGATTTTATATACTGATCTATAGTAAATAGAAAAGTAAAAATAATAACTGATATAATTAGTTTTTTTAACATAAGTTGTTTTTTATAAATCTTTCTAGTTCATCCATAGATGATTCAACTAGTTTTTCATCTTTACCCTCTAATAAAAGTCTTATTTTATTTTCAGTACCAGAGTATCTTATAAGATCTCTTAACCCTTTTTCTCTAAAAGTTTGCAGCAACTCTTCAAGTCCTACAATCTCTTCAAGCGCTCTTTTTTCACCCACTATTATATTTTTTAAAGATGATGGATATATCTTAAAAGGATTTAAAACTTCACTAGCTTTTTTACCACTTTGAAGTATCAAAGCTAATACTTGTAATGCACTTGCAAGTCCATCACCAGTTTTAGCAACATCATTAAATATAACATGTCCACTTTGCTCTCCACCAAAATTTGAGTCAGTATCTTTCATCATCTCTAAAACATATTTATCTCCAACATTTGACCTAAAAAGTTCTATATCATGTTTATTTAGATAATCCTCTAGTGCTTGATTGCTCATAACCGTAGCTACACAACCACCTTTGAGTTTGTTTTGAGTTTTTAGATAAACACTTAAAGCCCCAAGAAGTTTATCCCCATCTACAACATCACCTTTTTCATCTACTACAACTAATCTATCTGCATCACCATCAAGTGCGATCCCTAGATCTGCTCTATATTGTGTTACTAGTTTTCCAAGTGGTTTTGGGTGTAGTGCACCACACTCATCATTTATGTTGTATCCATTTGGTTTATTGTTTACAACTATAAGATCTGCATCAAGCTCCTCTAAAATAGTTGGTGCTACTTTATATGCAGCACCATTTGCACAATCTAGTACGATACGAAGATTACTTAGTGATAATTCGCTAGGAAATGAACTTTTAATAGAGACTATGTATCTACCTATAACATCATCTATCCTTTTTGCACTACCTATGTTTTTATGTGTACATTGTGCCTCTTTTAAAAGCTCATCATTGTAAAAAATATCCTCTATCTCTTTTTCACTTTCAACAGAGAGTTTATCCCCTTTGCAATTAAAAAATTTAACTCCATTATCCTCAAATGAGTTGTGTGAAGCACTTAGCATGATACCTGCATCACATCTCATAGACTCTGTTAAATATGCAATTGCAGGTGTTGGCATAGGTCCTATTTGAATCACATCATATCCTACTGAAGTTAGACCACTTACAAGTGCATTTTCTATCATATATCCACTTTTTCTTGTATCTTTTCCCAAAAGTATCTTTTTAGTTCTTGACTTTTTTTTGAAAAATACACCAGCAGCTTGTGCTAGTTTTAAAGCGGTCATAGCATCTAAGAATTTTCCTGCTTGACCTCTTACCCCATCTGTTCCAAATAATTTCATATAATTTTATCTCGCTTTTGTTAATATAGAATATCTATTATATCTTCTTGCCACTTATAGTAGTATAATCCACTATTAAGTTTTAGATAAGATTAACAAAGAGATTACGCGCACTTTGAAGACAAAAGCAAAAAAACTATAAATAATCAACTGAAATTAAAGATAAAGGTAGTTAATAGATAAAGCTATCTCCTTTAATCTTAACTAAAACTTAATACTGGATTAGACTTTTCAGAATTATTTAAAGCTTATTTTAAGAACATTTTAAGTAATATTCCAAACTAAATTTTGAGAATAAGGATTAAACAGCTATGGCAAACCATAAATCAGCTGCAAAAAGAGCAAAACAAACTATAGTTAAGACTGAAAGAAACAGATTCTTCAAAGCAAGAATAAAAAATGTAACAAAATCAGTTTTAAGTGCTGTAGAAGCAAACGACAAAGAAGCAGCATCAGCTGCAATGAAAGATGCTAACAAAATGATACATCACTGTGTTAGTAAAAATATACTTAAAAAAGGTACTGCTGCTAGAAAAGTAAGCAGACTACAACAAAAAGTTAACGCTCTTTAATAAGAGTGTTGACCTAAATTAAACTGCTTATTAGCAGTTTCTTTTCTCTTAAACAAATTTCAAATTTAACAAATTCCACATTAGGTTTTTACAATGCTACAAGACAAACTACAACTTTTTATAGATAGATATGAAGAGATAAACACACTTTTAAGTTCTCCAGATGTTTTAAATGATATAAAAAAGATGACAGATCTTTCAAAAGAGCAATCAAATATGTCAAAAATAGTTGAAGCAGCTCGCGAATACAACCAAATAATAGAAGATATATCTGATAATAAAGCACTTTTAGAAGATAAAGAGTTGGCTGAATTAGCCAAAGAGGAGCTAAAAGAGCTAGAATCAAGAAAACCAGAACTTGAAGATGAGATAAAAATCTTACTTTTACCTAAAGATCCAAATGATGATAAAAATATCTATATTGAGCTAAGAGCTGGAACAGGTGGGGATGAAGCTGCACTATTTGTAGCAGATCTTTTTAGAACATATCTAAGATATGCAGAAAATCAAGGTTGGAAAACTGAGATTATGAATAGTAGTGAGTCTGAATCAGGTGGATTTAAAGAGATGGTCTTTCTTGTAAAGGGTGAGTCTGTTTATAGTAAAATGAAATTTGAATCAGGTGTCCATAGAGTCCAAAGGGTCCCAGCAACAGAATCACAAGGTAGAGTTCATACAAGTGCAATAACAGTGGCTGTCATACCAGAAGTTGATGATATAGAGATAGATATCAATCCAAATGATCTAAAAATAGATGTTATGAGAAGTAGTGGTTGTGGTGGTCAATCAGTTAATACAACAGACTCTGCAGTTCGTATCACTCACTTACCAACAGGTATAGTTGTAACAAACCAAGATCAAAAATCTCAACATAAAAATAAAGACAAAGCTATGAAAGTTCTTAAAGCTAGACTTTATGATATGCAAGAGCAAGAGAGAATGGAAAAAGAGGGTGCAGATAGAAAAGCACAAGTAGGATCTGGTGACAGAAGTGGTCGTATTAGAACATACAACTACCCACAAGGTAGAATAAGTGATCATAGAATCAACTTAACACTATACAGACTTGATGCTATTATGGAGGGTGGATTGATGGATGAGATCATAGATCCACTTATAGCAGATCACCAATCTAGACTTATGGAAGCAAGCGGCGTTTAATTAACAGCCGCTTAACAAAAAAACTATAAAATATCCCATATGACTTTAGGGGATTTTGTGAAAAATAGGTATGTTAGTTCTCTTCTTATAACTAGTGCTATATATAGTGGCTTAGTTGCTACATATCTTTTCTCCTTTGATGGGAAACAAGCCCCATCTTTAAAACAAAAATCAAGTAATCAAAACGTATCGTTTACTATTTTAGCTCAAGAGAAGAGTATAAAAGAGTTTAAAAAAACAGAACCTAAAAAAATAGAAAAACCCCAAAAGGTGACAAAAAAGAAAATAGAAAAGCAAAAAGAGAAGATAGTAAAAAAAATAGTCCCAAAAAAAGTAGAAAAACCGATAAAAGAGATTGTTAAGAAAGTTGCAGGAAAGAGATCAGAACAAAAAACTGAGCCAAAACAACAACTAAAATCACAAGTTAAAAAAACAATAACAAAGACTCAAGATAACTCCATAAATGAAGCTAAATTAAAAGCTAAAAAAGATAACTATTTTACCATTATAAAACAATCTATTGAGAAAAATAAGATATATCCAAAAGTTGCTATAAGAAGAGGTATAGAGGGGGTTGTAAAAGTTAAGTTTACTATATCTAAAAATGGTGAGCTATTATCACTTGATATTATAGATGGTAAAACTATTTTTAAAAAATCTATAGTAAAAGCATTTGAGGATACATTTCCAATAAAACCAGAAGATAGTATATTTACTTCTAATAGTGAGTTGTCACTTACTTTAGAGTATAAACTATATTAAAAAAGCCCAAGTAAAACTTGGGCTTTTTTTGTTTAAAAGAGATAAGACTAAGGTTTAATCTTATCAGATCTTGGATAGATAAATACAGCTTTTCTAATTACATGTACTTTTTCTGGATCTTCTACTGCGTATGATTTTAAAGTTACAGTTATAGGTGTATCTTTTCTCGCATCATCTACAAGTCTCTCTTTTGTTGAAAGTTGGATAACTTTTTTAGCCATTTTACCACGACTTAGTGTAAAAGGTGTAAATCTTTTTATCTCAAACTTACCTGCATATTCACCTATTATCTCTAGGTTATATGTGTATTGCTCTTTTTGTGTGTTTTGGAAAAGTAATACAAAGTTATTTACAACTTCACCACCTTCATATGTTTTATATAGTTGAGTAGTTTTGTTTATATTTAGAAGCATATACTCTTTTTTACCACCCATAACAAAAAGCATACCAACTATCACTAAAAGTGCAGCTATATACATAAAAGTTTTACCTCTAAAGAATTTAGTTGGTTGATCATGTACTATCTCATTTGTACTTGTCCACTGAACTAAACTCTCTTTTCCAAGTTTACCCATAACAGTTGTACAAGCATCAACACACTCAAGACAGTTGATACACTCTAGTTGCATCCCTTTTCTAATATCAATATGTGTAGGACAAACAGTCACACAAGATTGACACGCAGTACAATCTGCACTTTCAGGTAGGTCTTTAGCTTTAAATATTACTTTTTCACCATTTTCATATATCTTACCACCTCTTTTTTCACTATAGATAGCTTGAACTGTATCATCATCATAAAGAACAGATTGAACTCTTGAGTATGGACATACATATACACACCAGTTCTCTTTTAAAAATACTATATCCCAAACCAAAAAAAGTGCAATACCAAAAACAAAACCTAGTAAAATAGTGTGCTCCATAGGATTTTGTAAGTATGTAAAGAAGTCAGCTGGAGGTATAAAAAACCACATAAAGTTCGATGCTGCTAGTAAAGATAGTCCAAACCATATAAGGATAGCTATAACTCTTTTTGAAGCATTCTTAGGGTCACTAAAGTTAGGCTCTTTTTGTTTGTTTTTTATCTTTCTCATACCAAGAAGTTTACCCTCTATTAGGTCTCTATATATAACTCTAAAAACTGTTTGAGGACATGCCCATCCACAAAATGCTCTACCACCTATTGCAGTAACAGCAAAAATACCTAAAAATAGCATCATAAGTAAAAACGGCATCATATATAGCTCTTGCATATCAAATGCAACACCCATTAGATGTAATTGTTTTTTATCAAATGATAGTAGAAATATTTGGTTTCCACCTATTTGTATAAATGGTGTAACTAATGCTACTACTGTAGCAACTATATAAGCCCAATACCTTTTGATTCTGTAAGGAGAAGTTTCTTGACTCATTTTTTTCCTTTTTTAATTGATTTAAGAAATTATATATTATCTTAACTTATGTTTACCATAAATTATGATTAATATTATATCAAATTATATATATTGTATTAAACAATAAAATATATTAGTAGAATACATTTGATAGTTGATGATATTTTAGTGAAAAAATGTGATAATTTAGTGGTATAATGATATAAAGTTAGTTTGAGATGCTAACTTTACAGTTTTTTAGGATATCTGGTTTTGAGATTTTTAGTTTTAGTTTTGAGATTTTGTATTTAGATTTTAAAATATAGCTTAACTCAGTTATAGCATCTTCTATTAAAAGATATTTTCTTTTTTTCATTCTATTTTCAATAAGCTTTGAAACTTCACTGTAGTCTATAAAGTCTTTAGATTTTTTGTCAAACTTGTAGTTAAATGTTATATCAACTACAACTTTTTGTTTTTTAACTCTTTCAAAAGGTAAAATACCTATGATAGTTTTAAATGAAAGATTTTCAATAAAAACTTTCATCTATACAACTTTACCCTCTTGACCTTTAACTAGTCTTACTAGGTTTGGTATGTGTTTATATATGATTATAAAAGCTATAAAGTACATAGGTGCATTAGAACCTATACTTAGTCCATTGTGTAACAAAACTGCACTTATAACTACAGCTAAAAGACCTAAAAGTGAAGATAGAGAAGATATCTTTAAAACCTTAGCACAAAATCCCCACACAAGTGCACCAATAGCAGTAGGGACAGGTATAAGTACTAAAAATACACCCAAGGCAGTTGCAACACCTTTACCACCTTCAAAGTTTAAATATATACTATAACAGTGACCCAGTACAGCTAAAACAGCTATAGCCCAAAGCGTTTCTTGACTCATACCTAATATCATTGCTACTATTAAAACAACAGCACCTTTAACTGCATCAAGTAAAACTGTAGCAATACCAAGTTTTTTTGCAAGATCTGGGTTTGTTTGTTTTACAACCCTTAGAACATTTGTAGCACCTATACTTTTACTACCGTGCTGCTTTATATCAATATTTGCATATTTTTTAGCTAATATTAAACCAAAAGGGATAGAACCTACTAAATAAGCTGCTATATAAAATAGTATATTTGGGTTTGTAAAAAAATCCATCTTTTAAAATTCCTTCTATGATAATGTCTGTGATTTTACCATTTTATTGCTAAATATAGGATATACACTAAAGTTATTGATAATAGTAAAGTCTACTTTAGAGGAATTTTTATCTCAAAATTAGCCATGTTAGAGTTGGTATTATAAGCTTTGATCTTTCCATTTAGATTCTCTTCAACTATTTTTTTACTCATATATAGACCTAAACCTGAACCTTTTTGATCTTTTTTTGTTGTGAAATATTTGTCAAATATATTTGGTAGTATATTTTCATCTATCCCACCACCATTATCACTTATAGTTAGTGATATAGTATCGATATCTTTTTTAGAGTTAATTTTGATATATTTTTCTTGATTGTTTGATCTATCTAGTATATCTACACTATTTCCCAAAATATTCATTAAAACTTGGATAAGATCATTTTTAAACGAGTATATTTCGCTATCATCAAGATCAAGATCTACAGATATATTTCTATTTTTTAGTTTTGATTCTAAGAGTTTTATTGTTTTTTCAATAGTTTTTTTTAGGATAAAATACTCTTTTATAGTTTCATGATTTAAAAAGTCTCTAAAATCATCTATAGTTTGTGCAAGATGGGATGTTGAGTTGTCTATTTGATCTAGTAGTTCAAAAAGTGCATCTTCACTTAGGGTATCTAGCTCTTTTTCAACTCTTATATTTGCACTTGACATACTTATTATTGACAATGGTTGTTTCCATTGGTGAGTTATATTTTCAAACATCTCACCTAAAATTGCAAATTTTGATTGCTTTATAAGGACATTTTCTTTATCTTTTATACTTTGAAGAAGTTGATCTTGATAATCTTTTAGTTTTAAGTGTGTTTGAACTCTAGCTTTTAAAACAGCTGGTTCAAATGGTTTGGTTACATAATCAACTGCCCCTAACTCTAGTCCATGTACTATATCTTTTTCATTTTCAAGTATGGTTAAAAATATCACAGGGATATGCTCTAAGTTTTTATCATCCTTTAACATTTTGCACATCTGGAACCCATCAGTGTCAGGCATAATCACATCAAGTAGTATAATATCTGGGATATTTCCATTTTCTATTATCTCAAGCCCTTTTGATGCACTAGTGGCTACATTTACAGTAAATTGGTCTTTTAGTATCTCAACAGCCATTTTTATATTTTCTGGAGCATCATCTATTATAAGTATTTTTTGTTTGTTATTTTCTTGGTTTTCCATAGCTATCACCTTTTTGTTAACTTCAATATGGTTTTGTTTTAAATTGCTTAATTCTAATTGAGTTTGCACTTTATGTTCAACAATCTGTTTAGATACAGGTTTGATTATATAATCAGATCCACCTGCCTCTATCCCTTTTGTTTGTTCATCAATATCATTTAAAGAGGTTACAAATATGATTGGTATATCTATTGTACTACTATTTGATTTTAATGTTTTACAAACCTCATAACCATCTATATCAGGTAACATTATATCTAAAAGAATAATATCTGGTTTTGGCTCTTTTTGAGCTAATTGGATAGCTTTAGTGCCATCTTTTGCAGCAATTATAGTATATTTCTCTTTTAACATTGTAGATAAAAGTTGTATGTTTGACGCTACATCATCTACTATTAATATTTTTTGCTTTTTATCCATCTATTTCCTTTTTGAATTGTTCAATTAAGTTTTTTGCTTCATCTGTATCAAACTGCTCAATGGCATTTGATAAATTGTCTGCAAAATCTTTATATGAAGCTTGTAGGTATGGGACCACAAGTTCAATATTTTCTTCACATTTTACTATATCTTCCTCTAAATTTAATAAAATATTATTTAGATACTCTAAAACTTTTTGTTTATTGAAGTTTTGTGACTCTATTGTTGTATCTTCTAGTTGTGAAATATTATTTAAAACTTTATCTAAACTAATCTTTGTATCATCTAGTAGCTGCTTTGTTGGTATTTGAGATTTTTTTAAAGTTGTATCTATCACTGAAAGCTTATCAAAAAGTTCACTTGCCCCTATATTTCCACTTATCCCTTTTATCTCATGTACTTTAGCTTCTGCTTCAACTAATGAGTTGCTAGAGATCAGTTGTTCAATATTTTTAAAAATATTATTGTAGTGATCTTTAAATTGTTTTAGTATTTTTAGATATGTTTTCTTACTACCATTTAGTCTATTCAAAACTTTTTCCACCTCAAAAATATCTCTATTGAGTTTACTAAAATTTTCTTCAACCTCTTGGTCTATATCAACTTTAAGCCTATCATCATTGGATTTTAAATATTGGTTAAACATATCAAATAGTTGCTCAGGTTCTACTGGTTTTGTGATATGGTTGTTCATCCCAGCACTTATACTTTTCTCTTTGTCCCCCAATAGTGCATTTGCACTAAGGGCTATTATGGGTAGCTCTTTGTAATAGTTTCCATCCATCTTTCTTATATTTTTTGTAGCTTCAAGTCCATCCATTTTTGGCATTTGTATATCCATAAGCACTAGATCATAAATATTGTCTTTTACTTTTGCTAGCGCCTCTATACCATCACAAGCTATATCAACATTCAGACCTCTACTATTTAGCATAGCAATAGCAAACTCTCTATTTAACTCATTGTCTTCAACTAATAGTATATCCCCTTTAAATTGTTTTTCAATTTTACAATCACCATCTATGCAGATATTGTTTTTCTCTTTATCGTTTGGACTATATATCTCAACTATTTTATCAAATAGTGTTGATGGAGATATAGGTTTACTAAGATATCCATCTATCTTTAACTCCTCTATCTCATCCTCTATTATCTCATTTGAGTATGCTGTTACTAGTACACTTTTTGTGTTATGTTTAAGTAGATCGTTTTTCATCTGTTTAAAAGTCTCTAGACCATTTAGTGGCTCCATCTTAAAATCTAAAAATATCATATCGTATCGATTGGTTTTTACTAACTCTATAGCCTCTTTTCCACTTAAACAACTATCAACTTGATAGTGAAATGACTCAAGCATAGTTTGAAGCACCTCAATTGCATTTTGATTGTCATCTATTATAAGGATTTTTAGACCTTTTATATTTTTTTGTGATTCAACTTCAATTTTCTTTGTTTTATGAGATATTTTAGACTTTATGCTAAAACAAAAGGTTGAACCAAAATTTTCTTTAGAATCCTCAAGCCATATATCTCCACCTAGTAGTTTGGTTAGTTTTTTTGAAATAGCAAGACCTAAACCGGTCCCTTGAAAACTTCTAGTTTGTGAATCATCAACTTGAGAAAACTCCTTAAATAGCTTGTTTTGTTTATCTTTAGATATCCCAATTCCATTGTCCCTTATACAAAAAAGTATATCAACTCTATCTTTTGTTTTTTGGATAAGTTTAGTTGATACTAGTATCTCTCCATCTTTTGTAAATTTAATAGCATTTGATATTAAGTTATTTAAAACTTGACCAATTCTAAGTTGATCACTTATAAGGTATTGTGGAATTGTGGAGTCGTAGTTTACAAGTAGCTCTATATTTTTCTCTTCAGCTTGGTGGGAGAGGACACTTAGGACATTGTTTATCATCTCGCTAAATAAAAATTCATCCTCTTTTATATCAAGTTTTCCAGCTTCTATTTTACTAAAATCAAGTATATCATTTATAAGTGAAAGTAGGGCATTTGCTGCATGTCCTGCTTTTTTTATATAGTTTTCTTGAATATCAGAGATATCAGTTTTTTCTAAAAGATACAACATCCCTAAAACTGCATTCATAGGTGTCCTTATCTCATGTGACATCTTTGCTAAAAATTCTGATTTTGCATTGTTTGCTTTTATAGCATTTTCCTGAGCTAGTTGTATTGTTTCTCTATCTTTTACTTTTTGTGTTATATCCTCTTTTATTGCAGTGAAAGATTTTATTTTATTCTCTTTGTCAAATATTGGAGCTATAACTGCACTCTCCCAATATATAGTACCATCTTTCTTTTTATTTGATATCTCCCCATGCCAGGTTGCTCCATTTGTTATTAGGTGCCAAATATTTTTATAAAAGTTATCATCTTGATAGCCTGATTTTAGTATTCTAGGGTTTTGACCTATAAGTTCATCTTGGCTATATCCACAGCTTAATTCAAAGTAAGGATTTACATACTCTATTACACCCTCAGTATCTGTTATCATAATAGATACTTGACTTTGCTCTACAACTTGAGATAGTTTATCTAGCTCTTTTTGAAGTTTTTCTTTATCTTGGACCTCTTTTTTTAGTCTCCGATTCCAATATATTACAACCAAAAGTATTGAGATAAATAGGGTTAAAAGTTGATAAACAATCGAATAGTCTACTATATTTTGAACCTTCACTTTTAACCATCTGTCTTTGATATCTTGTACGGTTTTTTTATCTAGATCATTTATGGCATTATTTAGTATATCTAGTAAAACTGGTTCATCATCCCTTACTGCTATTCGTATAAAGTAATCAATTCCAACTTTGGATGCTATTTTAATATTTGTTAGACCTGTTTTTTGAATATAATAGCTAACAGATGCACTTGTATTTACAAAACCATATAGTTCCCCTGAGCTTACTTTGTATAGACCCTCTGTAACATTTTTTAGATCAACTAAATTTATATTTGGATATTTTTGTTTTAAAAGGGAAGCTACAGCACTATTTTTTACAACACCTATTTTTTTATTGATGATACTATTAAAATCATCTATAAAAGGTTGATTTGATTGTGTAGCTATAACTTGTGGAAATTTTAGATAGTGATCTGTAAATTTTAGATACTCTTTTCTCTCTTTTGTTATAGCAACAGCTGAAAGTATATCACACTCTTTATTTTTTGCTTTAGTTATAGACTCACTCCATGTTTTTGTAGGTATAAGTTTTATAGGTAGATTATATTTCTCTTTTATTTTTTTATAGATAATCTGCAACCAAACCTGTATGTTTACCATCTTTGATAGCTTCAAATGGTTCCCAAGATGGATCAACACACATATTGATCACTTTTTTGTTTTTAATATATTCTTTCTCTTTTACACTTAATGTATCTGAGGTAGTAGTCTCTTTTAGATAATTATCTTTTAACCCTTTGGTCCATTTATATTCTATAGCTTGAAGTTCACTTTGAGTTATTAGTTCAAGTCCACTGTTTATTTTTTGGAGTAATTTTAGATTTCCATCTTTTACAGCACCAAAATACTCTTTTTCATATCCAAAACTATTTTCTGAATATATAAAATCATCTATTTTATATCCATTGTTTTGGACAAAATATGTAAAAATTGGCATAGATGACAAGGAGACATTTATTTTACCATCAACAAAATCTTGATTAAGTTTGTTAGAGTCATTGTATGTTTTAGTATAGATATCATTAAAATTATTTTTCATAAAGATATTAGGATAGCCATTTGAGATACCTACAACAAAAGGTTTTAGATCATTTTTATTTGAAATAGTGGCTATTTTTTTATTGTAAAAGAAGTAGTTTTTATTTTTATACAAAGCTTTTTTTGAAAAATCAAAAATATTATCACGCTCTTTAGTAAAATATATACCTGCATGTATATCTGCATCACCATTAATAACCATTTTTAAAGATTTGTCCCAATTGGTTTCAATAAATTCTATTTTATTTCCAGTTCTTTCACTCCATAGTTTCCAAATATCTATAAGGATACCATTTGGTTTTTGGTTTTTATCTGTAAACTTTATAGGTGGGGTATTGCCATTATAAATTATTTTTATAGTCTCACTTGCGTTAATAGATCCTAACAAAATAAAAATTAAGAATAAAAATAATTTCATTTATACCTCCATGTATACTTATGAGTTTGAATCGAAATATTTTAAAATATTATATAATTTCTTTAGTTAGGATATGGTTATGTCATAATCGTAATTTAGATAGGTCAATCCCGTGTTAAGTTTTAGTTAAGATTAAAGGAGATAGCTTTATTAATTAACTGCTTTTATCTTTAGTTTCAGTTGATTATTTGTCGATTTTTAGCTATTTATCTTCAAGTCGCGCGTAATCTCTTTGTTAATCTTATCTAAAACTTAATACTGGATTAGACTATAATTTAGATATCTAGCTTATCGATCTTTTTAATAAGTTTTTTCATAGATTCTAACTCTTTTTGAAGTGAATCTCTCTTTTTCTTTGTTTGAGCTGTTTTGATTTTTGATTTTATTTTATCTATTTTCTCCTCGATAGAGCTTTTTAAGTCCTCTATCTTACCACTTTTGTTTTTTTGCTCTTTTTTCTTTAAGTCTAAGAATTTCTCAGTTTTTTCAAATATCTTTTCTATTTTCATAATTTAACCTTTGTAATTTTTTGTAGTTCAGGATCTTTTATCCAAAGTGTAGTTGCAACCTCAATAAGTCTTTTTGATATAGCATAAGCAAATGCAGAGTCATTTATAAGTGATGTTGCCATTTTTGAGTCTATCATACTCTCTCTTATTAGTTTATCTATCTTACCTGTTTCAACAACATCCAGATCAGCTATCTCTTGTCTTAAAAACTCTATTTTTGTTAATGCTTCGATATCATCATCTTTATTTCTGATATTTTGAACCTTATTTAACATTTTAGCTATTTTTTCCCTTAGATGGTTATATTCTGTTTTTATATTTTCATTTTTATTTTTTAGATATCTATCTATATTTTTTTGAAGCTCTTTTGTATCTTTTACAGCTTCTACTATATCTCTTGAAGCTAGTTTCAGATAATAAACACGTCTCATCTGATCTTCGTCCATATTCTCTTGGGCTAAAGTTGAAAAGTGAACTATATCTCCATAAACACCTTTTATCTTTGTTTGATAAAAATCCTCTATATCTATCTCTATTTTTTTATTAGAGTGTTTTATCACATCACTTATATCCTCTTGTTTGAAAACTTCATGCCTATGGATAGAGAGTGCATGTGCTAAAACCTCCGTTGTATTGTCATATAGGTGTATCACCTCTTTTTCGATTGCACTAATAGAAGCTTCAGGTGTAGCTATAACTGCATCATCTAGATATTTTGCTCTATCTATATCTTGATCCTCCCCTACAAATAAAGTTTCAAGATATGCTACTAGTTTATTTGTAAATGGAGCTACTAGAAGTACACCTATTACATTAAATATAGTATGAAATAGTGATAGTTGCATAGCATAATCTGTATCACCAATCCCTATTTGTGCAGATAGATATGTAACAAGATCTGCAAGTTGATATAAAAAAACTATAGCAAAAAGTGCCGTTACCATATTAAATATAAAATGTGCAACTGCAAGACGTTTACCGTTTTCATTTGAGGCTAATGCTCCAATTACAGCTGTTACTGTTGTACCTATATTTGCTCCAATTGCTAACTCTAGTCCATTTATGTATGTGATTTGATTTGTTGCAAGTGCGGTGATAATAAGAGCAAGTGTAGCGCTAGATGATTGTATAACAATAGTTGCTATTGCACCAAGAGCTATATATACTAAAGCACCAAGGTACCCCTCCATCGCAAACTTGGCTAGATCTAGACCCTCTTTAAGTGTCTCAAATCCATCTTTCATATACCCAATACCTAAAAACACAAACCCAAGACCAATAAGTACAAACCCAAAACCTTGAGTTGATTTGTTTTGTGAAAATTTAAATATAACACCAAAGATGATCATAGGTAAAGCGTAGTGGGCAATTTTTATCTTAACTCCAAATGCAGAAACTATCCAAGCTGTTGTTGTGGTACCTATGTTTGATCCAAAGATAACACCAATAGCCCCACTTAAACTTATAAGTTCAGCACTTAAAAATGATATCACAATGATAGATATCAAAGATGAACTTTGTACAACTGATGTAGCTATCATACCTGTTCCAATTGCTTTAGGGACTGTGTTTGTACTTTTTTCAAGTACTTTTTCAAGAAGCCCTCCACTAAAAAGCTTAAAGCCATCCTCCATAAAGAACATCCCTATTAAAAATATAGCGATCCCTGAGATTATTATTTTTGCATCAGCACTTGCAATTAATAAGTAACCAAGTGCTAATAAAAATAAAGGATAAAATAGTTTTCTATACATTAAAACCCCTTTTTTGTTTTTGATTACATATTGTAACCAAAAATTTGTGTGTAAATGATGAGTTTAAATAGTTTAGCTCAATTTTTACTAAAGTATATCTTTAAAAAGATAGTGTATAATCAGAAGATAACTTCATAACAATTAGGTAAATATGTTAATACCAAAGAAAAATTTAAAGAAAATTATAAAAAACCAAACCATACAAGATCTTTTAGTTAAATATAATATATCTACAGATTATACATCACTAAGAACCAGGATGGTTGCACGTGGTGTATTTTTAGGTTTATTTATAGCTATGATACCTATGCCTTTTCAGATGTTTGCTGTATTTTTATTTACTTTTGTAGGTAGGTTTAATTTCCCTATAGCTATAGCTATGTGTTGGATAACAAATCCATTTTCAATGCCGTTTATCTATTATATTGAGTATCTAACAGGTGCATTTTTTTTAAATATAGAGCCTCAAGATGTACAGATGAGTATAGAGTGGTTCAATGAGAACTTAGATACTATAGTGGTCCCTTTATATTTTGGTGCATTGGTCTATTCACTTCTATTATCTACTATGGGATACTATTTGATGAGCTATTGCTGGAAGTGTAAAAATAGACGACGATCTTTGTAAAAAGTGTATTCTATTTTTATATCCTATTTTAAAGTTTTATAACTTTAACTTTATCACCTTTATTTAAACTATTTTTATTATCTTCAATCATCATCAAAGCACTCTTATTTAACATATTTGTTAAAATTGCACTTGTTCCCTCTTTTTTCCCATCAAAGTCAACATAATAGTCCCCATCTTTATAATTAAGATTACAAGATACAAATGTTGTTTTATTACCTTTTTTAATATAATCTTTTGTTAAAATAGCATCTACTATATCTAAAGACTCATTTGAGCCTTTTAGTTTAAATAAAAGTGGTAAAACATATAGGAAAAAAGTAACTGTACTAGAGTATGCAAATCCAGGAAGTGCAACTATAAATTTATTTTCTTTTTTTGCCATTAGTAGATGTTGTCCTGGCTTTATCAATACCCCTTGAAAAAGAACTTCACAATCGAGTTTATCTTTTATGATATCTTTTACAAAGTCATAGTCTCCTACACTCACCCCTCCAGTTGTTACAACAATATCGCTACAATCTAAGCTATCTACTATAAGTTTTTCTATACTTTTCTTATCATCCTTCACAACACCCATTTGAAGAACTTGCGCTCCATAGCTTTTCGCAATAGCTTCCATAGTAAGGTGGTTTGAACTTCGTATTTGAGAATCATTTGTTTGAGTTTGACCAATATCAAGTATCTCACTACCTGTACTTGCAACTGCGATTTTTATATCTTGGTATACACTAACTTGTGCTATATTAAGACTTGCCATAACACCTATGCAAGCATAGTCTATAGTGGTATTTCTTTTTATAAGTATCTCATCTTTTTTATAGTTTTCGCCAATCCCTCTTGTGGCAAATCCTTTAGGTACTGGAGTATCTATATTTATATATTCACCATCTACAGTGACATTCTCTATAGGTATTAAAGTGTCACTAGATAGTGGCATAAGTGAACCTGTAAATGTTTTGATACAAGTACCACTTGTAACTTCAGTTTTAGTAACTGAACCTGCTGGATTTTTATCTATTATTTTTAATCTACCTTTTGAGATATCTTCATATCTAAAAGCATATCCATCCATAGCGGAAGTTACAAAAGCAGGTGAGTTTTCACTTGCAACTAAATTTTCGGCTAAAACTTTACCTAAACTATTAGATATAAAAACTTTATGTGTATTTAAAGGCTTTATAGTTAAAGAGTCTAGGATATCTATTGATTGGTTGTATGTTATAAATCTTTTCATAAAATCGATTATATAAAATGGTTACAAAAAGTGTGGTTAATTTTAGATTCTATGTTATAAAAAGGTATAATATATCTTTTAAAAATAGAATGGAGAAATAAGATGGATAAAAATAACAGTTTTGATATAGATGGGGAGATGATAAGTTTAGAGGAATTAATAGATACATTTAAACTCTCAAGAAAAGATGCTAAAAAAGATAAAAAAGCTTTAAAAAAACACAAAGATGAAAAACAACTAAAACCTTATCAAGCAGAGCTTATAAAGCTTCAAAGACATATAGAGGAGAATCAGCAAAAGATGATAATACTCTTTGAAGGTCGTGATGCTGCTGGAAAGGGTGGTACTATACGAAGGGTTACTCGATATATGAATGAAAAACACTACAGAGTTGTAGCTCTTGGAAAGCCAACTGAGGAGCAAAGGACTCAGTGGTTTTATCAAAAATATATACAACATTTTCCAAGAGGTGGAGAGATAGTGCTTTTTGATAGAAGTTGGTACAACCGAGCTATGGTTGAGGATGTATTTGGTTTTTGTACAAAAAAAGAGTATGCAGATTTTATGAAAGGTGTTACAGGTTTCGAGAAAGATTTGACACGACAAGGTATTATACTTGTAAAGTTATATTTTTCAGTTACAAAAGATGAACAAGCTAGAAGATTTGAAAGACGAAAAACAGATCCTCTTAGACAATGGAAACTAAGTGAGATAGATATGCAAGCTCAAGAGAGATGGGATGACTTTACAAGATCAAAATATAATATGATAAGATTGACTCACTCACACAATGCACCTTGGACAATTATACGATCTGATGATAAACATCAAGCTAGATTAGAGGCTTTAAAGGTTATATTAAATTCTATAGATTATAAGGATAGAGATGAGAAACTAAACTATGCTTTAAATAGTGATGTGGTTATCTCAGGAGCAAGAGAGATAGAGATCATGGATGCTCAAAGAACATCAACTGGTAAATATATAAACTAAATATCTGTAAATAAAAAAAGGTATATATCATAAGATATCTACCTTTTTTATATTTTATACGATATTTTTTATGAAAGTGAAGCTATCATATCAGAAGTTACATCTGATACATCTTTTGTACCATCAAGAGTTACCATAACGCCCATATTAGTATAAAAATCGATCAGTGGAGCTGTTTGCTCATGGTATGCTTCAAGTCTACTGATAACTGTATCGGCGTTGTCATCTTTTCTAATCATAAGATCTGCACTACAGTAATCACAAACACCTTCCTCTTTTGATGGATTAAACTCTACGTGAAATGATGCACCACAAGATGAACATACTCTTCTACCTGTAATTCTACCTACTATTAGCTCATCTGGAACATTTAGTGAGATAACCTTATCAAGTGAGATCCCCATATCTTTCATAAGTTGATCTAAAGCTTCTGCTTGTGGTAGAGTTCTTGGGAAACCATCAAGTATAAATCCTTTTTTACAATCATCAGCTGCAAGTCTATCTTTTATAATACCAATAATAGTAGAATCTGGTACAAGTTTACCATCATCCATAAACTTTTTTGCTTCCATACCCATATCAGTTTTATCAGCAATAGCAGCTCTTAATATATCACCTGTAGAGATTTGTGGAATGTCGTATTTTTCTATTAAAAATTTTGCTTGTGTACCTTTACCAGCCCCTGGTGCACCAAATAGCATTAGATTCATATTTTGTCCTTGTTTTGTTTTTTGTAATTGTATAAAAAAAGTAGTTAATTATAGATAATAAAGGTAGGTATTTTAGCTCAATCCAATGTTAAGTTTTTATTAAGATTAGATGAAATAGCTTTATATATTAAGGTCTTTTATCTATCTTTATATTTTATTTCCCTTAAGTTCTAGCTACTTATCTTCAAATCGCGCGTAATTTCTCCACTAATCTTAATAAAAACTTAATAATTGATTGAGCTAATAAAAGAGACTCAAGATATGAGAGATAAGTCTAGTTTAGGTATAATCGCGTAAAATTATAAAAAATTAGGAAAAATGATGTTTGATAAAAGTATAAAAGCATATGAAGAGGCAAAAGAGGTTATCCCTGGTGGAGTTGATTCTCCAGTTCGTGCATTTGGTGGTGTTATTGGCACTCCCCCTTTTATTGTAAGAGGTGAAGGTAGCTATATGTATGATGTTGATAATAATAAATATTTAGATTTTGTACAAAGCTGGGGACCACTTATATTTGGACATTGTGATAAAGATATAGAGGTTTCAGTTTTAGAAACAGTTAAAAATGGTCTATCGTTTGGTGCCCCAACGCAGCTTGAAACTATGTTGGCAAACGAGATAGTTGAGATGTTTGACAATATTGATAAGGTTAGATTTGTAAGTAGTGGAACTGAAGCTGTTATGAGTGCTATTAGACTAGCTAGAGGAGTTACAGGTAAAAACGATATAGTAAAGTTTGAGGGTAACTATCATGGGCATAGTGATTCACTTCTTGTAGCTGCAGGTAGTGGTATGGCTACATTTGGAGCACCTAGCTCCCCTGGAGTACCTGCAGATCTTACTAAACATACACTTTTATGTGAATATAACAACTTAGAACAGATAGAGAAATGTTTCAACGAATCAAACGATATAGCATCTATCATCATAGAGCCAATAGCTGGAAATATGGGACTAGTTCCTGCTTCACAACAGTTTTTAGAAAAGTGTAAAGAGTTGTGTGAGAAAAATGGTGCTCTTTTAATATTTGATGAAGTTATGTCTGGATTTAGAGCAAGTTTAAAAGGTGCTCAAGGGGTAGTATCTACAGTTCCTGATATAGTAACTTTTGGAAAAGTTATAGGTGCTGGTATGCCTGTAGGTGCATTTGCTGCATCTAAAGAGATCATGGGTCACTTAAGCCCTGAAGGTAAAGTATATCAAGCAGGGACATTAAGTGGAAATCCAGTAGCTATGGCAGCAGGTTTAACAAGTCTTAGAAAACTAAAAGGTGATAAAACTATCTATGATAGATTAAATAGTAAAGCAGTACGATTAACAACAGGATTAAAAGATGTAGCAACAAAACATAATATTCCTCTTCATGTTGATACAAGAGGTAGTATGTTTGGATTTTTCTTTTGTGATACAGAAAATGCACCTACAAATATGAAAGAGGTTGGTAAATGTGACTTTGATAGATTTGCTAAGTTTCACAATGAGATGTTAAAAAGAGGTTTTTATTTTGCTTGTAGTCAATATGAAGCTGGATTTATATGTGACACTATGAGTGATGAAGATATAGATGCTACAATAAAAGCAGCAAATGAAGTTATGGCGATACTTTAAAATAAAAAAATAGATAAAAAGATAATATGGCACTAATAGACCTACAAAAAATAAATAAACAATACGATATAAAAGTTATACTAAAAGATGTTAACTTTACACTTCAGCAGAAGCAAAGAGTTGCTATCATTGGTCAAAATGGTCAAGGTAAATCAACTTTTATGAAGATCATCACAAAGCAAATTGAACCAGATAGCGGTGAGATAGCTATAGATAAATCACTTAAAATAGAGATGCTAGATCAACAGCCTAAGTTCAAATCAGGTCTTAATGTAAGAGATGCTATTGAGGAGCAGCTAGTTGAGTTAAAAAAGGCTCAAAAAGAATATGAAAGGGTATCGGAACTTTTAAATGAAGATTATGAAAATGAGGAGCTTTTAGCAACTCAAGCTAAACTTACCACTTTTTTAGACCATCACAATGCATGGGACCTTGACAATAAAATCCAAAGGGTCCTTTTGGAGTTTGATCTAAAACATTATGAGTTTAAAGATGTTTCACTTTTAAGTGGAGGGGAGCAGCGAAGAGTAGGGCTTGCAGGGCTTATTTTAAAAAAACCTGATGTATTACTTTTGGATGAGCCTACAAATCATCTTGATGTTTATATGGTTGAGTTTTTAGAAGAGATCCTTTTAAAAGAGAACTTTACCCTTATTTTTATATCTCACGATAGATACTTCTTAGATAATATCGCTACAAATATAATAGAGATAGATGGTGGTGAGCTTACTAAATATACAGG
>JGI10211J34971_10000615_pt1 | contig 29396 bp, 24 predicted proteins | sample Etolagsediment_FD_34971 | JGI IMG/M metagenome (IMG submission 34971)
TTTTTTATTCCCGCCCCTTTTTTTTCCGGGAATACGGCGGCGGAGGCAATAAAACAGTATTTTTCATAGGTTTTTTGCCTTTGCAATCTCTGTGAAAAAGCAGTAAATTAAATGCTGTAAAGTGGGGTTGCCCCACTTTTCGTGTTTTTAGGAGGTCTATGAGCCGAGACATAACAGACATCATACGCAGCATCCTGGAGGATGAGGCAGTTTATGTTGAAGAGCTGAAGCTCAGTTCGGGCGGCGGGCGCATGGAGTGCGTACTGGATACAGACGAGGGTATTGCATCGGAACGTCTGAGCGAGCTGAGCCGGAAGATCCGTAACAATGAGACTTTTATCGAAGCCGGCGGAGATGATATTGAGCTGGAGCTTTCGTCTCCCGGCCTGGACCGTCCTCTGACGGAGTTGAGACATTACAGAAAAAATATCAACCGTGACCTGACTGTGGAACACAGCCTGGATGAACCGGACTCGCCTGTCATCGGGACCCTTGTCCATGTCTCTGATGAGGAGATCCGGCTTCAGGTAAAAGGCAGGGGGCAAAAGCTGCAAGAGTATACCCTGCCGCTTGCATCGGTCACTAAAGCAAAAATCAAGTTAAAGTGGTAGTGCCTGCCTAGGCCAGACCAGGGAGAAAACGTTGGACCAGAGAGAATTGATTGACGCCTTTACCATGTTGGCCCGCGAGAAGGGCATTGACCGGTCTGAAGTGGCCGATATTATTGAGTCCGTATTTGATTCAGTGATCCGTAAGCGTTACGGAGAGGCTGACAATTTCGATATCATTGTGAATATTGAAAAGGGCGAGATCGAGATCTATCAGGAGCTGGAAGTTGTGGAGGATGATGAGCTGGATGATGAGGTAAATCAGATTTCACTGACAGATGCCCAGAAGCTTCCGGACATGGAAGATGCCGAGGTGGGTGATGTGGCTGTCAAGGTCATTGACCCTACGGATTTCGGACGCCGGGCAGTGATCGCTGCCAAGCAGGTGCTGAACCAGAAGATCCGGGAGATCGAGCGGAATCAGATCTATGAAGAGTACAAGAACCGGGTGGGTGAGATCATTGTCGGAAATATCCATCAGATTCGCCGCAACGAAGCGATATATGTGAACATTGACCGCGTGGAGCTGAAAATGCCCCGGGGTGAGCAGATCGAGACCGAGCGCTACCGCCGCGGTGACACGATCCGCGCTATTATCAAAGATGTCCGGATCTCGACCAAGGGTCCGGAGATCATCATCAGTCGATCCGACGAGAGTTTTCTGCGCCGGCTTTTTGAACTTGAGGTGCCGGAGATCTTCGACGGGATCGTCGAGATCAAGGCCATTGCCCGGGTGGCAGGTCGTCGCAGCAAGATCATTGTGGAAAGCAGTGACAAGCGCATTGATGCTGTAGGGGCCTGCGTGGGTCTGAAGGGCAGCCGTATCAAAGCCATTGTCAGTGAGCTGGGCGGAGAAAATGTGGATATTATCAACAACAGCCGGGAGAGTGAAGTGCTCATTTCCCGTGCGCTGAGTCCGGCCAAACCTCTGTTCATTGAGATCGATGAGGACCGCCGGCAGGCTCTGGCCGTCTTTGACGATGGAGAGATCGCCACGGCCATCGGGACAGGCGGTATCAATATCAATCTGACCTCCCGTGTCACCGGTTACGAGATCGATGCGATCCGCCGTTCCGAGTACAACAGGCTGGAAGGGGATGATATCTTTCTTGAGGATATTGAGGGCATTACTGAAATACAGCTGGAAGGTCTGCAGGAAAAGAGCATTGAGACCGTTGCTGAATTCCTGAATGCCGACCCTGAAGAGATTCTGAACATCAAGGGGATCGGCGAAAAGACATTTGAACGCATCGAGACTTTGATCCAGGAAGCCTTGGCCCAGAAACGAGAAGATGAACGTCTGCTGGATATTGACGAAGACGAAGAATGACCAAATCATAGGAGCTCATTGAATGACTCAAACTCCGGAAACACCTGTTAAAGTATTCCAGTTTGCCAAGCGCCTGAATATTTCCCACAAGGAGATCATCTCATTTCTTGAAGGTCAGGGGATCGAAGCGTCCATCAATACAAAACTGGACGCAGAGACGCAGCAGATGATCAATGTGGAGTTCGCTACGGATGCGAAGAAGGTTGATATTATAAAATCCGAACGTGAAAAGCTTGCCGAAGCCAACGAAGAATACAAGAAGAAGGTTGAGGAGCAGAAGCGCACAGAAGAAGAGGCTCGTCAGAAGGCGGAAGAATACAGAGTCCGCGTAATTCTGGAGCAGGAAGAGGCGGAACGCCTTGAGATCGAACGTCGTGAGCAGGAGAAGGAAGCCCGTAAAAAGGCTGAGATCGAGGAGAAGAAGGCTCAGGAGGAGCTGGAGAAGCGGCGCAAGGAAGAGGCGGAAGCCCGTAAACTTCTTGAAGCGGAAGAGGAGTCCCGAAAAAAGAGCGGGAAGAAGACAAAGATCATCAAGGATGCTCCGGCCGGTGGAGCTGTGATCAGCAGCGATGCCATAAAAGATGATATTGAGGAAGAGGAACAGCTTTCGGGGACGGCGAAAAAGCAGCGTAAGAAGAAAAAGCGTGTGGTTGAGGTGGATCCTGAGACCACCGGAAGTGTGTTCGACAAGAAACTGGACGACCTGAAGCAGAAGCATCGTCATGCTACGAAGCGTTTTCAGGTGTCTGAAATGGAAAGCAGGCTTGAGAAATTCAAGAAAAAGAAGACAGCAGCAGACACTCCGAGCACAGAGCCCGTTGGTGTAAAGCGCCCGGGGCGCAGAGGCGGCAAAGTGGATCAGGGTGAAGTTTCTGCCAGCATCAAGTCCACATTAGCCAGCATGGATGAAAAACGCGGCAGAAAAAAATACCATAAAAAGGGGATCGGGGAAGCTGAAGAAATGCACATGGAAGACGTAATCCGGATCACGGAATACATCTCTGTGGAGGAGCTGTCGAAACATTTTAATGTGGATTTCACCGAGCTCATTGCCAAGTGTATGGGTCTGGGTCTGATGGTCACCATCAATCAGCGACTTGACTGGGATACAATTGAACTTCTGGCGGCGGAATTTGATGTCGCCGTTGAAAAAGCAGATGAATATGCAGAGGTTGAGATCGAGGAAGAGGAAATTGAGGAAAGCGAACTGCTGCCGAGACATCCTGTTGTGACAGTCATGGGCCATGTGGACCATGGAAAGACCAGTATCCTTGATTATATCCGGCGTGAGAACGTGGTCGGAGGTGAGAGCGGAGGGATCACACAGCATATCGGTGCCTACCGTGTGAAGACCGACAACGGGGCTATGGTCACCTTCCTTGACACGCCGGGACATGAAGCTTTTACTGCAATGCGGGCCCGCGGTGCACAGATCACGGATATCGTGGTGATCGTGGTGGCAGCCGACGACGGTGTCATGCCGCAGACCAAGGAAGCCATCAATCATGCGCAGGCGGCGGGTGTGCCGATCATTATTGCCATCAATAAGATGGACAAGCCTGAGGCGGATCCGGACCGGGTGAAGCGGGAACTGTCCGAGAACAATGTTCTTGTTGAGGACTGGGGCGGACAGATACAGAGTATCGGTGTTTCAGCCAAACAGGGAACGAATATTGATAAACTGCTGGATGCGATTCTGCTGGAAGCGGAGGTCCTTGACCTCAGAGCTGCGGTGGACGTGCATGCCAGAGGCATTGTCATTGAGTCCAAACTCGACAAGGGTCTTGGGCCGGTGGCCACTGTTCTCATACAGAAAGGCATCCTGAATATCGGGGATCCTTTTGTCTGCGGGCGTTTCTCAGGACGTGTAAGGGCCATGACCAATGAATACGGCGAACGTCTGAGTTCTGCCAATCCCAGTGAACCCATTCAGATACAGGGTTTTGAAGATGTTCCCCAGGCGGGTGACCCCTTTGTGATGATGGAGGATGAAAGGGAGGCCAAGCGAATTGCCACAGAACGGAAACGGATATTCCGAGAACAGGAATTCCGTGCCCAGAGTCTGCAGACGCTCGAGGAGATCGGACGGCAGATTGCTGAGGGCAAGACCCGTGAGCTCAATCTCATCATCAAGGGTGATGTGGACGGCTCCATCGAAGCACTGGCCGACAGTTTTATGAAGCTGAGTACCAAGGAAGTTGCGGTCAGAGTTCTGCACCGCGGCATCGGTATGATCAACGAAAGCGACATCAACCTCGCCAGCGCCTCTAAAGCCATCATTATCGGTTTTCATGTAAACACCACGATCAAGGCCAAGGAGATTGCCCAGGTCCTGAATGTGGAAATTCGTTACTATACTGTTATTTACGATGCGGTTGAGGATGTTAAACTCAGTCTGGAGGGTCTGCTGGAGCCTGAAAAGGTCCGGGAGATCACCGGAACGGCCGAGATCCGTGCCGTCATCAAGGTTCCCAAGGCCGGAAAGATCGGCGGATCCATGGTGACCGGCGGCAAGGTCACGCGGAACAGCATGATCCGTATCCTGAGGAACGGAGATTCTATCTTCGAAGGATTCCTCACAACGCTGAAGCGATTCAAGGATGATGTGAAGGAAGTGAAGGAAGGTCTCGAATGCGGTATCAATATTCAGGGTTTTGACGGCTATGAAGAAGGTGATATCGTCGAGTGCTACACTGAGAAGAGCATTAAACGGAAACTGCAGGACAGATAATCAGGGATATGGGCAGACGTCCTGAAAAAATCGGCAATGAGATGATGCACATTATGGGCGGGATCATCAGGGAGAACTATCTTCCTGATTATCCGGATGTGCTGGTCACGGTCACCTCTGTGAAGGTCACAGAGGACCTGAAAGAGGCCAGGATACTCTGCTCATTTTATTCCGAAGACGAAGCGCGCAGGGAGGAACTGTTCCAGCGTATGCGCAGAGACGTGAGGAAGATACGGGCAGGGATCGCCGCCGGTCTTGTCATCAAGTTCATGCCGAGGATCACTATTCTCAAAGACGAATCACAGGAATATGCGGAAAAAATTAACAGACTACTTCGAGAGATCTGAGGAGGGACACATTCTGGGAATGACCGTACCTGTCCTCAAGCCTGAGGGCTGGAGCAGTTTCGACGTCGTCAGGAAGCTTCGATCCCTGACGACGTTCAGAAAAGTCGGACATGCCGGAACGCTGGATCCTTTTGCCACCGGCGTACTGGTGCTGGGTTTCGGCCGCCATACGAAGACACTGGACCGTTTCAAGGCAGAAAAGAAGGAATATCTCCTGCAGGTACTGTTCGGACTGGAAACAGACAGCTATGACATCACCGGAAAGGTGCTGCGCAGTGAAGAAGACAGTGGATCTGTAAGGACAGATCTGCTGCAGGCAGCACTGAGTCAGTTTATCGGGGACATTCAGCAGCTGCCGCCGATGTACAGTGCCAAGAAGGTGAAGGGAACACCCCTTTACAGACATGCGAGAGCCGGCAGGACGGTTGAGCGTCAGACCTCTGCGGTGAGAATTGAGTCCATAGAGATAGAGAATTATGTTCACCCGCGGCTGGACCTGCGTGTCGTTTGCGGGCCGGGAACCTATATGAGAACGCTGGCCCATGAGCTCGGAAGGAGTTTAGACATGCCTGCCTGTGCCTCGGCCCTGCACCGGGAAGCTGTCGGCGGGATGAAAACAGAGGATGCATTTACAATAGAGGAATTTACGGAACAATGGAGATTATCAGCAGCATAAAGAATATCTCCAATTCCCCCCGGACCGTGGTCACGATGGGAACCTTTGACGGTGTTCACATCGGGCATCAGGCCATCATACGCCGTCTGAAAGAGCGTGCGGCGGAAGAGGATGCCAAGAGTATGATCATCACATACGTGCCTCATCCGCGGGAGATCATACACGATATGAGCCGTAATCCCATACAGTTTCTGACGACCCTGCAGGAGAGGATCAAGCTCATTGCGGAGCAGAAACCTGATTATCTGATCGTTCATCCCTTTAACAAGGATCTGCTGAGGGTGGACGCAGAGCGCTATATTGAGAATTATCTGCTCAAATATATGAAGGTTCAGGGTTTTGTCGTTGGCTACAGCCACAGTTTCGGGCGGGACCGGCAGGGGACACCTGAATTTCTGAAGAAACTGGGCGATGAGAAATACGGGTATTTCACGGAGATCGTACCCCGTATCAGCAATGGTGAATTCATCATCAACAGTACGAATATCAGGCGTCTTATTGCCACCGGAGATATCGATACGGCAAATCGCTATCTTGGACGCCCTTTCCATATCAGAGGCACCGTTGTCAGCGGGGACAACCGGGGAAGTAAAATCGGTTTTCCCACTGTCAATATCCTGCCTCTGTCGCCGAAGAAGATACTGCCTCACATTGGGGTCTACTGTGTTTCCGTCCTGTTTCGGAGGAAACTCTACAGGGGAATGTGCAATATCGGGTACAGACCGACTTTTGACGGGAAGTTCCTGACCATTGAGATCCACATTCCGGACCATATTGTGAGGGCCAGACCGGGGAATGAGATCGAATTTCGCATTCTCCACAGGATCAGGGACGAAAAACGCTTTGACAGTGTGGACGCCCTGATCGCACAGCTTGAAAAAGATAAATTAAAATGTAAAGAAAAGGTTGAACTGGAGGATTCATGACAACATTAAGCAAAGAACAGAAACAGGAACTGGTGACGAAATTCGGTTCCAACGACGCCGACACAGGCAAACCGGAAGTTCAGGTTGCGATGCTCACGCAGCGCATAAGGGACCTTACTGAACACGTGAAGATCCATAAGAAGGACCATCACAACCGACGTGGTCTCTCAAAGCTGGTGGGACAGAGACGTCGTCTTCTCAACTATCTGATTAAAACAGATGTTGAAAGATACCGCAGCCTCATCAAAGAACTCGGTATCCGTAAATAAGTATTGGAGGTATTTTGTTAACAAGAGAAAAAGACATAAAGGGAACGCCCTATTATCTGGAGACCGGCCGTTTAGCCAAGCAGGCTGACGGGTCAGTGCTGGTACGCAGTGGAGACACCGTGGTTCTGGCAACCGTGGTCGCGTCCAAATCTCCCCGTGAAGGAGCGGATTTTGTTCCTCTTTCAGTGGAATTCCGTGAAAAATTCTACAGCAGCGGAAAGATCCCCGGGGGTTTTCTGAAGCGTGAGGGACGATTGAGTGACCGGGAGGTTCTCAGCAGCCGCATCATTGACAGACAGATCCGGCCTCTGCTTCCCAAGAACTGGTATTATGAGACGCAGGTTATTGTCAATGTGCTGTCATACGATCTGGAGCATCAGCCAGATATTCTCGGTGCTCTGGCGGCTTCTGCGGCTCTGAGCATCAGCAATATTCCCTTTGCCGGGCCTATTGCCTCTGTTCGCGTGGGCCGGGTCGATGGTGAGTTTATCATCAATCCCAACATGACTCAGATTGATGCCGCTGATTTTGAGATCGTTGTGAGCGGGTCGGAAGACTCTATTATGATGGTGGAGGGAGAGGCCCAGGAAGTATCGGAAGCGGACTTTCTCAAAGCTCTGAGACTGGCCCATGAGGCGATCGTGGATATGGTTGCTCTTCAGAAGGACGTTATCGATGAACTGAAACCGGTGAAGCGGGAACATGCTGACAAGACGGTGGATGCCGCGCTGGCAGAGAAGATCCTGGCCGAGTACGGTCCGGCGGTGGACGAACTGATCGCGGTTGACAGCAAACAGGACCGGGCTGATTTTGAATCCGGTCTGCAGGAGCGGGCTCTGACTGAGCTGGCAGAGGTCTTCCCCGAGAAGGAAGGGGAGATCAAGGAAATCCTGCATGATCTTCTGAAGGACAAAATGCGCAATAAGATCCTTGAGAAGGGGATCCGGGTGGACGGTCGCCGTACCGATGAGATCCGGAATATCACCACAGAAGTGTCGGTGCTGCCCCGGACCCATGGATCCAGCGTATTTACAAGAGGTGAAACACAGGCTCTGGTCGTAGTGACCCTCGGTGCTAAAAAGGATGCACAGATCATTGATGATATCGATGGTGATTCACGGAAACATTATATGCTTCAGTATAACTTTCCGCCCTTCAGCACCGGAGAGGCCAGAATGATCCGCGGCGTGAGCCGTCGTGAGATCGGTCATGGAAATCTGGCTGAACGGGCACTGAAATTCGTGGTTCCGAACGAGGATGAATTCCCCTACACGGTGCGTGTGGTGTCCGATATCCTGGAGTCCAACGGTTCTTCGTCCATGGCGACGGTATGCGGTGGCTGCATGGCCCTGATGGATGCCGGTGTGCCTGTGAAGAAAATGGTCAGCGGTATCGCAATGGGACTGATCTCTGACGGTGACCGCTTTGCAGTTCTCAGTGATATTCTCGGAGACGAGGATCATTANGGGGACATGGACTTCAAGGTTGCAGGAACAGAAGACGGTATCACAGCCATTCAGATGGACCTGAAGATACACGGTCTGAGTTTCGAGACCATGGAAAAGGCTTTGGAGCAGGCCCGTGCCGGTCGTCTGCATATCCTGGGTAAAATGAAGGAAGCTCTTGACGCACCGCGTCCGGAACTGAATAAGTGGGCTCCCCGGATCACAGCTCTTCATGTGCCTGTAGACAAGATCGGTACAGTGATCGGCCCTGGCGGCAAGGTTGTGAAGAATATCGTGGCCGTCACCGGTGTTGAGATCGACATCGAAGACGACGGAACCGTGCATATTTTCAGCAATGACAGCGTCAAGGCAAAGCAGGCTGAAGAAATGGTTATGGCCCTCGTACAGGAACCTGAAGTCGGGAAGGTCTATGACGGACATGTGACCCGATTGATGGAATTCGGAGCCTTTGTTGAATTCATGCCTGGCAAGGAAGGCCTTGTACATATCAGTGAAATGAAATGGGAACGTGTTGAGAAGGTCACCGATGTTGTGAAAGAAGGGGATGCTGTGAAGGTCATCCTGTTCGAGATCGACGGACAGGGCCGGAACAACCTCAGCATACGCCGGACAACTGAAGCCCCTGAAGGCTGGGTTGAACCTCAGCGCAGAGAGCGCAGCGGTCCTCCCCGCAACGGCGGACGCGGCGGTGACCGGGATAGAAACAGGAACCGTCCTCCGCGCAGATAATGCGTCAAGACCACAGTAAAACAATACTGAACAATGGCATAACAGTCCTCACAGAGTCGGTAGACTTTGTGAGGTCTTGTGCTATTGGGGTCTTTATTCAGGCAGGAACCCGGGATGAAAGGCCGGAAGAGGAGGGGATCGCCCATTTCATAGAGCATCTCATTTTCAAAGGCACTCCCAGCCGCTCCGCATTTGAGATCGTCGATGAGATAGAATCGGCAGGCGGCAGCCTGAATGCCTATACCAGTAAGGAAAGTACAGTACTTTATGCAAGGGTGCTGTATGACAGAATAGAAAAAGTCCTGGAGATCTTTGCCGATCTTCTGAAAAACAGCCTGATCACGGATGAGGATGTCCGTATTGAACGGGATATTGTGCTGGAGGAACTTGAAGAGACGGAGGACACTCCTTCGGACTTCAGTCAGGATGAATTTGTGCGTCTGATGTTTCCAGGTCACCCTATCGGAAGGAATATTCTGGGCTCGAGAGAGTCTATTCCATCTTTTGACCGCTCCAAAGTGCTGCGCTTTATCAGGGAGAACTACACAGCAGGCCGGATCACTGTGGCCGCTGCCGGCTATCTCGAGCATGCAGAGCTTCTGGATCTGGTTCAACGCTATTTCGGGGATATCCCTGAAGGTGGAGCTCCGGCTGCAGAATGCCGAATCACGGTTCCGCAGGACAGACAGTGGAGGGTGAAGAGCAGAACGGCGCAGGCTCAACTTCTATATGGACGACAGGCCTATCCCTACACATTTACAAAACGAATGGAATATATGCTTCTCAATGCAGTGCTCAGTGCCGGAATGAGCAGCCGCCTGTTTCAGAACATCCGCGAAAAGCACGGCTATGCCTATTCAGTTTACTCCTTCATCGACATGTTCAGTGACTGCGGGCTTTTCGGAATTTATGCAGGTGTTGAGAAAAAAAAGGTCAACTCGGTGATTGATCTAATTCGGAGGGAGTTTGCGGATATCCTGAGAGGGGGGATCTCAGAGTCGGAACTAGCCCGGGTAAAAGGGCAGTACGAGGGCAATCTGCTCATGGGAGCGGAAAGTATGTACAACAGAATGGAACGCATGGGCAGAAATCAGATGCAGTTCGGACAGTTCATCTCCTATCAGGAGAGTCTGGAAAAGATCCGGCTTGTAAAATCTGATGATATACTGGAACTTGCAGAGGATCTGTTCAGAGAAGAGGCCTATCACAGCTACGTACTGGGAAGCTAAGCCTGTTCTCAACTCAACAGCTGCAGGTCATCTGGAGCTGAAACAGCGAAATCAATGGAAATATGTCATAATCATGCCTAACTTCTCCTTCAGGAACTGGAATTAGGTGAAGAGGAAAACACTCTTATGCGTGTGATCATAGTGGGAGCGGGACTTGTCGGCAGCACATTGGCGACCTACATCAGCCGTGCAGGATATGATGTGGCGATTATTGACAGCAATTCGCAGCAGTTGTCCCTGATCTCAGAAAAAATGGATATCCTGACAGTGGAGGGGAACGGTGTCAATCCCTCTATTCTGGAGCGTGCGGGAATAAGGGATGCCTCCATTCTCATTGCGGCAACGCCCAGTGATGAGGTGAATATTGTGATCTGCGGCCTGGCCAGAATGATGGGTGTCAGCAGACGTTTTGCCCGTATACGCAACGAGGAGCTGGCCAATAATCTCAGCGCTGAGGAACTCGAGACACTGGGAGTGAGTCAGGTCATTCAGCCGGAGGCGGCGGTGAGTGAACGGATTCTGCAGTATCTGGATACACCGGGTGTCCGGGATTCGGCGAATTTTCATGGTGATGAACTCTATATGCGGGCCCTGGATATCAGGGACAATATGCCTATAGCAGGGATATCCCTGAGCCGGGTGAGGGAGATGGTTCCAGGGGCCACCTTTCTGGTGGTGGCTGTCATCCGTGACGGTGAGGGTCTGATTCCGATGGGAAATTTCGTCCTTGAGCCCGGCGACACGGCCTATGTTGTTTTCCACAGGGATCAGCTGGAGACCTTTTTCAGGCTGAGCGGTGCCTCCAAACAGAATGTGAGTAAAGTCATCATATCAGGGGATACGCTTCTGGCACAGAAATTATGTTCTGCCTGTGAGGCCAGGGGTATTGATCAGATCATTTGGCTGATACAGGATGAGAATTTCGGTTACCGGGCTGAAAAACACCTGCGATACACAGAACTGATCAGCGGGAACTGTACCGAGACCGATGTGCTCCGTGAAGTGCAGGCCGGCAGAGCGGATTTTTATATCTCTGTCAGTGATGAAACAGAGGAAAATATCATGAGTGCGCTTCTCGCCAGAACGATGGGTGCCAGGGAGACCATTGCCATCAGCAATGAGAGCCGTTTCAACGACTTGTTTCAGAGCATCGGCATCAGCCATGTCATTTCTCCGCGTCTGATCACAGCCCAGCAGATCATGCACGAGGTCAGGACAAATCAGTTCCATTTTGTGCAGCGACTGGGTTCCACCGATCTGGATGCGCTTGAACTGGTGGTCGGTGAAGGCAGTGAGACGGTGGACAAAGCTCTGGAAGAGATCTGGAAGATCGTCAAGGCAAAATTCCTTGTAGCCATGATCGTTCGAGGAGAGGATATATTTATTCCGACGGGAAAAAGTATTATCAAATCAGGTGATGAAATGATCCTGATCAGTAAAAGCAAGAACAAGAATATTCTAAAAAAACTCTTTAAAGCGGATTAAACCATGAATATCCGGGCGACTGCCTTCGGTGTGGCAAAACTGCTGCAGATCCTGGCGATTTTCATGCTTGTACCGCTGCTGATCTCTCTGTTCGATCATTATGAGGGCAGTATATTGTCTGCCCTCGGACAGCCGACAGTGCAGGTTTCCTGATTGCTATTCTGGCCGCCGGACTTTTCGGCCTCAGCATTGCGGCACTGTTTCGAGCCGACAGGAGGAAACAGACGGTGCGTGAGGGATTTGCAATTGTGACCTTCGGCTGGATCACCCTCACTTTTTTTGCTGCAGTGCCCCTGTATCTCTACTTCAATGCCAATTTTGACGGAAGTTTTCCTGTGCATTTCACAAACGCCTATTTTGAAATGATGAGCGGATTTTCGACCACGGGAGCCACTATTCTGACGGATATTGAGAGCATGCCCCGCTCTATTTTATTCTGGAGGGCTCTGACCCACTGGCTGGGCGGTATGGGCATCGTGACTCTGGCCATGGCGATCTTTCCGGCGCTGGGAGTCTCCGGTTATCAGATGTTCAAGGGAGAAGTTCCCGGTCCCAGTGCGGACCGACTGCAGCCGCGCCTGGCTGAAACCGCCCGTATTCTCTGGTCGGTGTATGTCCTTTTTACATTTTCCGAAACTGTGATACTCTGGCTGGCGGGGATGTCATTCTTTGATGCCGTGACCCACAGCTTCGCCACCATGGCCACCGGCGGATTCAGTACAAAAAATGCCAGTATCGCCGCATTTGACAGTGATCTGATACTCTGGACCATCACATTTTTCATGTATCTGGCAGGTGCCAACTTTCTCGTACATTTCCGTATGCTGAGAGGCAATTTCAGCGACTGGAAGTTCAATGCCGAGTTCCGATTCTACACAGGCATTATTCTGGCGGCCATTGTTCTGGTCACGGCTGTTCTGTATATCAACGGACTGCAGGGTGCGGAGGAGGCTGCCCGAAGCTATCGTGTGTCCAGCGGAATGGACTCCGGCGAACTGCAGCTGCATCTGCAGTCTGAACAGCAGAAACTCTCCGGCCTGTACAGCAGTTTCAAACACGCAAGTTTTCAGGTGCTGGCCATTGTGACCACTACAGGTTTTGCCACTGCTGATTTTGACCTGTGGCCCAATATCCTCAGACTGCTGCTGGTGATGCTCATGTTCTTTGGCGGCAGTGCCGGCAGTACCGGCGGCGGAATGAAAATGATACGTATCCTGATCATCTTCAAGTATGCATACCGGGAACTGAGAAAGATACTGCGCCCGCGTCTGATACAGACTATCAGGGTATCCGGTGTTTCAGTTGAAGAGAAACAGGTCAGCAATATAGTGGGTTTCGGTTTCCTCTTTATCATGATTTTTGTCTTTTTCTCCTTCATAATGACCTTGTTTATTCCCGATCTGACGACTTCTGCAACGGCTGTTATCGCCGCGCTGGGAAATATCGGCCCCGGTCTGTCCGGTGTCGGAGCCATTGAGAATTATGCCTGGCTGAGCATTCCGGGAAAATGGGTGCTGATCTTCGCTATGCTTCTGGGTCGGCTTGAGATCTTTACTGTTCTCGTGATATTCAGACTTTCAGCCTGGAAAAAGTAGCGACTTCCCGTCCTGATTCTGCTATAGCTGAGCGCTGAAACTCCCTGAATATGCCAGCAGCGCATTAAAATAAAAAACATGGGTGCCGGCCTCCGGCAGCTTCAGCTTAAATGCTTTAAAATGAGTAATTTCTTCATTAAATTCACTCCTTATGGTATTCATTGCTACAGTGTCGAAATGTGTTCCTGTTTCATCTGTGTTCAGTTGTTCTCAAAGCGAGTCAAATGTCCCTAATCCAGACGCCTGCACCGCAGTACTTTACTGAAGAGGAGAGTTTTTTACATGACACAGAAAAGTATGATCAGACAGATTTTTGAAGGTGCTCCCGGGGACAGTATCAATCTGGCCCTTGGTGATCCTGTTTTCAGCAGACCTGAATGGTTTACTGAACTGATCTCTGCTGAGACCGTCAGGCGCTTCGACTACAGCCCGAATGCAGGTTATCCGGAAGCCAGGGAGACTGTCATGGCCATTGGAGAGTATCCGGCAGTCCTGATGAACTCTGTCTGACCTGCGGTGCCGAAGAGGGGTTGTTTGCAGCTCTGAGCGGGGTGAAACTCGGTCTCGAAGGCGGTCATGGGGCAGTACTGGCGCCCGCTCCCTACTTTCTGACCTACCCGATGATCTGCAAACTGCTTTCGCTGGAATTTGACACCTATCCGCTGCCCGGCTGGTCAGGAATGACTACGCTGGAGGCGATCCGTTCAAGGCTGAATGGGGATGTGCGGGTTGTCATCGTGAACAGCCCTGGCAATCCTGCAGGTAATATGCTTCAAGAAGGAGAGCTTGAAAAAATACAGACCCTCTGTGAAGAGAGGGGAATCTACTTACTTGTTGATGAGGTGTACCGCTTTTTTGGAAATGAAAAACGGCCAGTCAGCCACGGATGGGAGCGGATCGCCGGGACGACGATCGTTGTGAATTCGGTGACAAAGGCTTTTGGCCTTCCGGGGTTGAGACTCGGCTGGGCCTATGCCCATGAACCGCTGATGAGCCGCATCATTACAGCTCATCAGAGTATTGCAGCGATTGCCCCCGGGATCAGTCAGCAGCTGATCGCCCGCTTCAGGGATTTCGGCTGGCAGGACTGGCTGAGTTCCAACAGGCAGGCAGTGATTGACAAACGCAATCAGATGACGGCCCTCCTCGATGAAAGAGCTTTAGCCTATCACCCGGCACAGGGCAGTATCTACATCATGCTGAAGCTGCCGCAGGCATTGCTGGATATCATGAATGATGTAAAAGCGGCCTTTCTGCTGAAGGAGCATTTCAGTATCCTGCTAGTGCCCGGTTCAGCGTTCGGACATCAGAGCAGCGGTTCAATGCGTATGAGTATCGGAGGATCGCCTGACGATTTCAGGGAAGCCGCCGACCGAATACAGCGCGGGATTCAAACGATTATCGATAAAAAAGGAGATATATGAGTTCTGATCCAAACGGGAGCAGGAGTCTGCTGCAGCAGATAGAGACCTTTCCTCAGGCATTCTGGATGCTGAATATCATGGAAATGCTGGAGAGGCTTGCATATTACGGTGTTCGGGTTGTTATTCCCATTTACATTGCACAGGCTGATGAGATCGGCGGACTGCATTTTACTCAGATTCAGAAGGGGGAGATCTTTGCCTGGTGGGCTCTCGTCCAATCGCTTGTGCCCATGTTTTCAGGAGGTTTTGCAGACCGTTACGGATATAAGAAAACGATTGCTTTCAGCATTGTCTTTAAGATTCTGGGCTATGTTCTCATGGCGACACAGCGGGAGTTCTACCCATTTCTTTTCGGAACACTGGTTCTGGCCTTCGGAACGGCTGTCTTCAAACCCGGAATTCAGGGCTCCCTTGTACAGACACTGGATAAGAATCACAGTTCTGTCGGCTGGGGAATATTTTATATGCTGGTCAATATCGGCGGTTTCCTGGGCCCGCCCCTGGCGCACTTTCTGTACGGAATCAGCTGGCCGGCGGTATTTTACGGATGTGCAGCAGTGGTCAGTCTGAATTTTCTCACACTCCTCACTTACAAGGAAATACAGCCCGGCGGTACTCAGACCCGCAGTCCGCTGGAGATCATGGCCTTGACCTTCCGGAATATTCTGAAGCCGAAGCTTGGACTTTTCATCCTGATCATGAGCGGTTTCTGGCTCATGTTCATGCAGCTTTTTGACATGCTGCCGAATTTTATCGTCGACTGGGTGGACACATCGGATCTGGTGACCCGGTTTTCGCTGCCGTCATTTATGACGGTGCTTACCGACAGAGGTACGATGATCACACAGGAGTGGCTGATCAATGCGAATTCCGGACTGATTATATTGTTTGTGGTTTTTATCAGCTGGCTGGTCTCCCGGATGCGCCGTGTGACAAGTATCTTCATCGGCATAGCTATTGCGTCCTTCGGTCTGCTGACGGCCGGTTTCACTATGAACGGCTATCTTGTGCTCATGGGAATCGGCATGTTCTCAGTGGGTGAAATGCTGGCATCCCCTAAAATGAATGAGTACCTGGGTGTCATTGCGCCGGAAGGTGAAAAGGGGCTGTACATGGGTTATGCCAATATCCCCCTGGCCGTCGGCTGGGGCTATGGCAGCCTGATGGGCGGTCAGATCTATGATAAAATGGGGGATAAGGCCAATCTCGCTATACGATATATGCAGGACTATATGGGAGTCGCAGAGGACGTTTCCAGAAACAGGGCTTTCAGTACCCTGGTGGAACTCAGCGGCAGCTCTGCATCCGAAGTCACTCAACTCCTCTGGCAGACCTATCACCCGTATCAGCTATGGTATCAGTTTGTCGGAATCGGAATGCTGTCGGCTGTCGGCATATTTATCTATTCCCGCATAGTGAGAAAAACAGAAGAAGGTGTATAGAGAACAGCAGGAGAAATATATGACTAAAAAGACCCCATTTTATGATAAACATCTTGCCTTTGGGGCGAAGATGGTAGAATTTGCCGGTTACAGCATGCCGGTGTACTACAGCGGCATCAATGCAGAACATTTGCATGTGAGGGAGGCTGTGGGTGTATTTGATGTGAGCCACATGGGGGAGTTTTTTGTAGAGGGACCGGATGCTCTGGATTTTCTCCAGAAAATGACTGTGAATGATGTAAAAAGCCTTGTTGACGGTCAGGCACAGTACAGTGCGATGTGCTATGAGGACGGGGGAATCGTGGATGACTGCATCGTGTACCGTTTCAGTGCAGAGCGGTTCATGCTGGTTGTGAACGCAGCCAATCTGGACAAGGACCGGGACTGGATGCTGCAGCATAAAAGCGGGGATCTGGTCTTCACGGACAGAAGTGAGGACTATGCCCTCCTTGCAGTGCAGGGACCCCGCAGCCGTGCCTGTCTGCAGGAACTGACGGACTTTCCATTAGAAACACTGAAATTCTATCATTTCACAGAGACTGTTGTGGCCGGAGAGAGAGTGATTCTGTCCAGGACGGGTTACACTGGAGAGCTGGGATATGAGATCTATCATCTGAACAGTCAGGCTGAGTTGATCTGGGATGCGGTATTCACATCCGGTGAGGCTTATGATATCAGACCCATCGGTCTCGGTGCCCGTGACACACTTCGTCTGGAGATGAAGTACTGTCTCTACGGGAACGACATAGATCAGAGTACCCACCCGCTTGAAGCAGGTCTGGGCTGGATCACCAAACTGAAAACAGACGATGATTTCATTGGAAAGACTGCGATCCTGGAAGCAAGGGACAAGGGTCTGAAAAGAAAACTGGCGGCTTTCATTATGGAGGAGCGGGGAATTCCGCGCCATGGCTGCGAGGTGGTGGCTGATGCTGAGGTGATAGGACATGTGACATCGGGAACACAGAGTCCCAGCCTCGGCCGGCCCATCGGTCTGGCCTATGTGGCATCGGAGCATGCCGCCGTGGGCAGCAGAATTGGGATCAGGATCCGCGGCAGGGATCTTCAGGCGGAGATCGTGAAAGCACCCTTTGTTAATGCATCACCGGTATAGGAAATATGGCAGAAAAAAACACTGACAGCAGACGGCAGCTGGAGGTCATCGGGGTACTTTTAATGACATTGGCGCTCCTGTTGACCATAAGTTTTGTCACATATTCAGCCCAGGATGAACTTTCAGTCAACCGGTATTTCATTATTGAAAATGCCATGGGTATCATCGGGGTCTTTGCGAGCTATACCCTGATCAAATTCGGTTTCGGATACATTTCCTGGGGGTTTATCCTAATGATCGGACTCTGGGGCTGGTGGATCTTTGCCGGAAAAGAAAGACAGAATCTACTGAGATTCAGCATTTATCTATTCATCATGATGTATGTACTCGCAACAATGCTGAGCGTGCCTGCATTAAAGACCCGTCTGTTCCTGCCATCCGGCTATGTGGTGGGGGGGCTGATCGGTGGAGCCACAGCTGAACTGTTTCAGGACTGGTTTGGTGTCCTCCCGACACTTATCCTTCTCTCGGTAATCATGATGATCCTGATCTTCGCCTATCTCCGACTGTCAATGTTCGCTCCTCTGCTGAAGATTCGGGACAGTTTTTCAAATTTACTTTACCGAATCGGTTATCACTGGCGCAGGTTTTTGGAGACCCGACGAGAGAGGAGTCAGGCCCGTAAAGAGGCGAAGGCACTGAAACGCATTAAAAAAGAGACATCAGACAACTCAGTCGCTGGTAAAAAGGAATCCGGCGCACAGGGAGCGGTTAAGGAGGAGGGGATTCTGAGCTTCGGTGATGAAGAGGATCCGATCCCCTTCGAAGAAGACATTGAGATGCAGACGGTGGAGGATGAGGCGCCTGAGATCGTCCGGCCTGTAGCTGAGGGCGATGCAGTCCCGTTTGGAAGAGCATCCGGATTGGCCACAGCCGCTCATGAGCAGGAAGGAATTGAGTCCGCTACCGGGGACGAGCCGGTACCTGGCGTCAAGGGAGCGCAGCAGAATCATGCAAATGAGATCCTGAGCATTACAGAGCAGAGCGGGACGGCAGCAGCGACCGGAAGCCCCTTCACGAGACAGGCTGAGCATTCAGGTGAAGAATCCGGTGATGAGGATGATCTTGGGGAGTATGAAGTTGAGGAAAAACTGACTGATGAACTGATCAATTATGATGAGAACAGAGAGACGGATGACCGGCCGGAATACAAATTACCGAGTGTTGATCTTCTCAACGATCCTGAGGGCAGTCAGGAAGTGGATCCTGATGAACTCAATGAAAATGCGAAGATACTGACACAGACCCTGGCGGACTTCGGGGTCAGCGGGAAGGTGACCAAAGTGATACCTGGGCCGGTGGTCACCCTCTATGAGGTTGAGCCTGCCACAGGCGTGCGGGTGAACAGGATTTCGGTTCTCAGCGACGACATCGCCCGTGTCATGTCCGCAAAGCGGATCAGGATCATTGCACCGATCCCGGGTAAAAATGTGGTGGGGGTTGAGATCCCGAACAAGAGCCCGGAAATCGTCTATTTCAAGAGTATCGTCAACAGTGAGATGTTCAGCCGGGGCTCTTCGGTTCTGAGTATTGCCCTTGGGAAGACTGTAAATGGACAGCCCTTTACCTTCAACCTCGACAAAATGCCGCATCTGCTGATCGCAGGTACCACAGGCAGCGGTAAATCGGTGTGTATCAATACGCTGATCATGAGTATACTTTACAGGGCCAAACCATCTGAAGTGAAATTCATCATGGTTGACCCGAAAAAACTGGAACTGAGTGTGTATAAGGCTCTGGTGAATTATCACCTGATCACCAGCGAAGATATTGATGAATATGTGATCACCAGTCCTCAGAATGCCGTCATGGCCCTGCGCAGTGCAGAGGTTGAGATGGAACGGCGCTACACGGTCCTCAGCGAGGCCAAAGTGAGGAATATTGCGGAGTACAACAACCGGGCAGAGCAGAATCCTGCGATAAAGGCGCTTCCCTACATTGTGGTGATCATTGATGAACTGGCTGATCTGATGATCACTGCCAGCCGGGAGATCGAGGAACCCATTGCCCGACTGGCTCAGATGGCCCGTGCTGTGGGTATCCATCTGGTGGTGGCTACACAGCGGCCGAGTGTGGATGTGATCACGGGTGTGATCCGCAGTAACTTTCCAGCCAGGATTGCCTTTCAGGTGCCGACGAAGATAGACAGCCGGACCATTCTGGATACCGGTGGAGCAGAAAAACTTCTGGGAAAAGGAGATATGCTCTTTCTCAGTCCCGGGACCAGTGAGCCGGTGCGGGTGCACAACAGCTTTGTTGTCCTGGAGGAGATCGAAGCGGTTCTGGAGCATATCACCAAGCAGAGTACGGTCGAAGAGGAATTCCTGCTTCCATCCGCTGCTGAGGACGGCGGAGAGGGAGACGATATGGATCTTTCCGAGGATGGTGAGCGGGACAAACTCTTTGAGCAGGCGATGCGACTGGTCGTTCAGCATCAGCAGGGATCTATCAGCCTTGTGCAGAGGAGACTACGTGTGGGATACAGCCGGGCGGCGCGGCTCATCGATGAGCTGGAGCAGGCTGGCATAGTGGGCCCCTTCACTGGTTCTAAAGCCAGGGAGGTACTGGTGGAACCTTCGTATCTGGAACATGTTGACAGCATTGATGACGGTTCATTCGATGATGATTAGGCCTTTTATTTTTACTGATTTTTACTAAATGAACGCATTTTCAGCCAAAAAATGACTAAGCATCGATTTCTCGTATCTACGGCTCTGCTGATTTCACTGCTCATGGGCACGTCCCTGTCGGCTTCTGCTGCAGAGGAAAATCCTGAAATGCAGGGTGCTGTCGTTGAAATGACGGATATCTACAGTCAGCTGTTCCGGAGGTATTCTCTTCGGGATCAGTTCGATAGACCGGATGACATACAGGCCATCGTACAGGACAAATTCGGCCGTATGCTGCTGGGAACGCATCAGGGACTGTTCATTTTCAATGGATATGAGTTTCAGCTTTTTCGGGGAGGAGGGAATCCGGCCTTCCATGATAATCTGGGAATTCGGGTCATTGAAGAGGACAGTGAGGGAAATATCTGGTTCGGCACGGATGAGGGTCTTTTTTGCATGGATTATGAGAAGGGGGAGATCTCGCGCATCCCTCTTGATCTTCACGAAGTCCCCTATGATACCACTAATCCCAATTTAAACCGGGGCCGAACTGTTGTTAAGATGATTAAGAGTTCCCTTGATGAACTGCTGATTATTTTCTATAGGCAGAACGGTTTTTACCGAGTCAGGATGTCCGATGCATCCTACACATTATTCCAGATCCGTGATGACAGGTGGGTGACGGACAAGGGTCCCTTGATGCAGAAAATGTTTGCAGGCCCAGAAGGTGAGATGATTATTCTAAGCAGTACCGGCAAGCTGTATAGGTATCAGGAAACGACGGGGCTGCTTGTTGATCTTCTTCCCGCCGGGATCTTCGGGGAAATGAAAATCCTGTATTTCTTTTCTGATGTGGACGGCACTTACTGGTTGAATACTGAACATCACGGATTGATACATTATGATCCTGAAACAGGAAAGTATTCGAAACACCAGTTACAAATGGATAATAAGGCTATCAATAATCAGATCACCCGTGATCAGGACGGATATTACTGGATAGCCGGTACCAATGTACTCTACCGATTTCATCCTGAGCGGGGCACTGCCCGCTACCATCTGCAGGATATTGTGAATGATATTGGCAAAAAGACACTTCTTATTAACAGCTTTTACATAGACAGAAATGGAGATCTATGGTTGCTGACAAGATCAGGGCTGATAAAAAAGAAGGATGAAATCGACATATCAAAAGTCCCTATCATTCGGCGAACGGATAAAAAGAGCTCTATCCGCTTTCTACACAAGATGAATGATCAGCAGTATTATGTCGGCACCGGTGGAGACGGCCTGCAGATATTTGATTTCAGGAAAAAGACCATCAGTACATCAGTTGAGCAGGGACCCTTTTCTTCGGAATTTCTCAGGGGAGACTGTTCATCCATTGCTGTCAGCGGCGACACAGCCTATGTGGCTTTTCGGAACGGGAGAGTATTCGAGCTGGTTCAGGACGGCTACTCCAGCTGGTCGAGTATTCGGGAGTTACCCATACCGTGGAAAGATCCCAAATCCAGGAATTTACAGATCGAACTGGATGGGCTTAAAAATTTGTGGATCTCATATCCAGGTGACGATTCACGCCTGATAGAGTACAGTCCAAAAAACAGCAAAGCTGTTGAGCATACTCTTCCGGAAGGATCTTCGATCCGGTCCTATGCCATCAATGATTTTCATCTTGATCGCGGTGGGAATCTCTGGTTTGGAAGCAATGACGGTCTTTATAGGTATAATATCGCTGATAAGCAGTTCGATCACTTTCAACACATGAATGAAAAAGACAGGGTGATGATCAATGATATTGAGGAAGACAGTGAGGGTACGATCTATTATGCGACAAATTCACTGGGGATCATCAGGCTTGTAGACGGTTCTGAACAGGTGGTCAATGCCGCTCTCAATAATCGATGGATCTGGGATATGGAATTATCCGAATCCAATGCTAAAATCTGGTTTACCGAATTAAGTACGGGACTGCATCAGATCGATCTGCGAACGAATGAATATACGGATCTGCAGAACATCAATAGCAGGCAGGTTTTAAATTACTTCAAGATAGCCTTCTCCACGGACGGCGGCATTTTTATGTGGGAGCCCAATGGTCTGGCCATCTTTGATGTTCAGGATAATCTGATTCAGAAATATCAGAATGTCCCTGATCTGAAATTCAGTCTGTCTGCACGGCATTCTGTGATTGAAGAGGGGAATACGATACACTTTGCCTCAAAAACCCACATTTACAGCATGGAAAAAGAAAAGATCAGCAGACCTGCAAACACGAACTATGTTTATCTGAGCAGGATTCTCATAAATAATACCGAGGTATTAAGTTCCCAGGACAGCGTTTTCGGCACGCCTGTGCTGTCAGGCAGGCTGAATGAGTGGCCGGAAATCACACTGAACCACAGACATAAGATCCTGACTGTTGATTACTACCTGCCGGAATTCATACAGCCGGAGAGAGTCAGTTATGCGATCATGCTGAAGGGACTGGACAGTGACTGGCAGTATGTAGGAAATCGGAGATCAGCCACTTATGCTTTCCTCCCGCCGGGGAAATATGAATTCCGAGTGAGATCCAGCAGTCCTGACGGATTGTGGACTGAAAATGAAAGCGGTTTTTATCTTCAGGTTGTTCCGGCTTACTGGCAGACTCTGGCTTTCCGTATCACTCTGATCGGTCTGTTCGTGCTCATGGCAGCGATGTTCGCATATCAGCGAATTCGCAGCATACAGCGAAAGAATATGATGCTGGATATGCACAACCGGGCTTTGCGGGAGGAGATCGATCTGCGCAGAAAAGCGGAAATGGAAGCCAGAAAATTAAGCACAGCGATTGAGCAGAGTCTGGATGCCGTACTGATATGTGATCTTGAGAGCAGAATAGAATATGCAAATACTGCGTTTGAGAATATCACACAGGTAGCTGTCAGCGAATGCCGGGGTCGTACACTGCAGGATGTTCTGGGACTGAAAGAGAGTGTGAACCTGATCGGACTGAGTGACGGCGACAGGGTGGAGCAGTCCAGCACACCGATTGAAACCGTACTGAAAGACGGTAGGCGTATCGAGTTTATACAGATGCTTTCCCCGATTCGCGACCAGAGCGGGGAAACCATACTGTTTGTCATCATTCTTCATGATGTGACACAGCTGAACCGGATGGAAAAGGAGTTGGAACTGAGCCGCAGGCTGCAGGCAATCGGAACGATGGCCAGCGGTATCGCCCATGACCTTAACAACATTCTTGCTTCGATCCGGCTGAATGCTGACCTGATCATAAAAAATATTCCTGAAGGCACGAATGACTATTGGGATATGACAGAATTGATAGAAAGTACCAAGCGGGCCAATGCCATTGTCAGGGATATCCTGGATTTCAGCAGGAGGGAGGGTATACGAAGAATACCTTTTAATCTCAGTGAGATGATCCTGACAAATACACGCATTATTAAGAATATGGTGCCTGAGCCCCATCAGATCAGATTTCAGGTTGCTTCAGACCTGAATATCAGGGGTGATCGGACGAAGCTCTTTCAGGTGATTATGAATCTTGTGTCCAATTCTGTTCATGCGATTCAGGCAAAGGACAGTGGACTGATCAGCGTACGCTGTGAAAAAGTGTCTGTGAATTCCAGGAATATGGATAAATATCCAAATGCAAAACCAGGAAGCTACATACAGATCGTTGTGGCAGACAACGGTTCAGGCATACCTACAAGCATCATCAATAGTATTTTTGATCCATTTTTTACTACCAAAGAAGTGGGACAGGGTACGGGAATCGGATTGTCTATCATCCGGAATATTACAGAGAGCCATGAAGGAATGGTCTATGTGGAATCTCAGGAAAATGTGGGAACAGAGTTTCTCCTGATTTTTCCCCAGCAGGCAAATTAGCTGAACCGTTTACAGGCTCAGCTCTCTGATCATGACCAGAGAATAAGCTGTATCATGCTGATATTTTCCACCAGCTGTCGGCGATGTTCGCCGAGTGAACTCAGATCAATGATAATATAGTGAGACAGCTCGCTGCTGTTGATCCTGAAAATCCGCATAACAGGCTTTGAATCCGTAATGACCCTGTCAGTGTAGGGACTGTTTTCACTGAAAAAATCCTGGTCCCCCAGCTGTTTTCCCAGAGCGGTTCTGATATCCTGCCCTATGAGATCATCTGCCGGGTGGTTGAGAAAATCGTAGTGACCGTCCATTTCAATAATGCTTCCGCTGCTATTTGCCGTAATCCGGCAGGCATGGCTGTTGAGGATGAGATTTACTGCATTTTTCTGTTCATCCACAAGCACTTTCTCGATCTGCTTGCGGTGGCTGATATCTATGAAACTGCCCTGTATGCCGATAACTTCAGTTTCCCGGAGCATTCGGTTCATCTTGATTTCGCACCAACCCGTGCTGCCGTCCTTCTTTCTGTACTCCGCCTGATACAGAATGGGCTCACCCTGACCGGACGACTTTTGCTCCAGAAGATAATTGAAGTGTTTTTTAAGCTTCTTTACGGCTCCCTCATCGAAGATCTGTTTCATTGAGCTGTTCAGCAGTTCCTCTACACTGTAGCCTGTCATCGCCTGCACGCTGGGAGTGATAAAATTGACTTTTCTGTCGGGAGTGGCTGTCCATATCACATCTTTTGTATTCTCTGAGATCAGTCTGTATTTCTGCTCACTCTGCTCCAGAGCCAGTTCCATGGCCTTACGGTCTGTGATGTCGATCGTCGTTGATATAATCTGCCGGTATCCCGGTTCAATCTGTTCCACAACAGCTTCCGAGCGAAGCCATCGCAGAGTACCGTCTGCATGCAGTATTCTGTAGTCAAAACTGATTTTACCGTCATAGCCTCTGTACATGAGGTCAAACTGTTCAGCCGTATGAACTCTGTCCTCAGGATCGACCAGATTAAGAATGGCCTTTGGATCGTTATTGAAGAACTCTTTTTTGTAACCGGTGACTTTTTCAATGACCGGGGAGATATAGCTGAACAGCTCCTGCCCGTTCTCATAGATGCGGCTGCTCCAGACATAGGAAGGCTGCATGCCCAGCATTTTGGACATTTCGCTGATTCGGTATCTCAGGCTGTCGATCTTGTCGATATGCGCACTGATGTCCCGAATAGTCACGATGACCATATCACTGAGATTTCTGCCTCTGCTCAGAAGACTCATGTGAGTTTCCCCGATAAAGCGGTCCCCCATGTGATCAATAAAGGTGATACTGAAACTGACGGGATTTCCCCTTTCTGTCACCTCTGAGAACTTGTTGATGTATTCTGAATGATTCTGCTCATGTACAAACTGATACAGATGCTGTCCCTGAAGATTGCTGGTGACACCGGCAGCGAAGAGTTTCAGGGCCTGCTGACTCACATCCCTGATCACTCCGGAGGTTGTCATGATCATGACGGCGTCCGGCAGAAGGGCCAGCAGACTCGTGTATATATCATAGCTGTAGCGGATATTCTCCCCAACACCGGTCTGGACTCGAGTGATTATGCCGAGAATGGATTCGACTTCATCAGTGCTGGGCTGCGGTTTCAGAAGCAGAGAGTTGAAACTTCCGTCAGCCGCTACGGCCGATAATTCAAGCTGCAGCTCCCGTCCCTGNTTNAGTGTGTCCAGGATCGAGGACCAGTTCTGTCCATCTTTATGGGCCAGATCCCGAATATTCCGTTTTCTGCCCTTTTTTCGCCAGAGTTTGGAAAACTCCCTGTCGAAGCCTGCGCTTGAGTAAAAAATAGTACCATCGGTCTCCATTAAAAAGATCATTTGACCGGGAAGGCTTTCACACAATGTTTCAAATACCTGCTTATGATCGATCATCTCTCACCTCAGCTGCCGTTGATTAGATTTTGCACCTNAGNGNTAAAATAAGGAATTNNTTTTNTTCAGTGTAGTACAAAATCCCTCTGCATCAGCCTGCTGTGCAGCCGCATTTCCCTGTTCAGTTCTCTGGCCTGACCCTTTGTGAGGGCATTTAGGCCGTCCCAGAACAGTTTTCCATGGCTCATCACCTTCAGATGACACAATTCATGCAGGATTACATAGTCAAAGAGGTGAGGGGGAAGCAGACTGATCAGAATGTTGAAATTCAGGTTCCCGCGGACGGAACAGCTGCCCCATCTGGATCTGAGGAGCTTGACTCGAATGATCGCCGGTTGAAACCCGTGCATCTGCGCAAGCTCTCTGCACCGTGTGAGGATACGCTGCTCTGCCTCTTCGCGCTGAATGCTGATCCTGGGCAGTGATCTGAGTGCTGATTCTTCCGCACTGTGGCGTTCACGGATGCTCTTCTGCCTGTGGAGCCAGTGCTGCAGATGTTCTTCAATGACGGCTTCAGCTTGTGTGATCCACCGTTTATGGGGCATTGAAATTCTTATTCTTTCAGGGTAGATACTGATCCGTAGATGACGGTTCCTGCGGCTGATCACAAATTCGATCTGTCCGAGCTGCGGATGATGCCTGCTATGGCGTGTCTCATGCATCCTTCGCTGCCGTTCCCTTTTTTGCCAGCATGTCGGCGTAGTCATTCCAGCGGTTCCCGCTGTGGGCCGGAACCTTGATCCATTCGATCACAGTACTCCGCTGACGATTCATGAAGTCCCTGTATGCTGCAGTTGCAGGATTATTGGTTTTCCAGCTGCCTTTGGCCCAGTGCATGATCCCGGTATAGTCAAAATAAATGCGGATGGTCGTAATACCCTGCCGTTCAGCCCATGCAACAGTCTCCATGGCCGCCTTCAACTCCCCCGCAACCTGATGCATCTTGACCAATGCCGGGTCGTCGAGTGTTCCGAATGTCTCATGGATCTTATCACCGTCCCTGAGAAGCACCATGCCCCAGCCGACCCGACCGCGACTGAAGCTGCCGTCGATATAGGCCTCATAGCCGCTGCCGGATGTATTAGGCTCCCCGCTGCCGGCTTCCCTTCCGTCCCAGATCTCCTGCAGCTGATCAATGAATTCCTTCTCCTTCAGCTCGTGAAAGCGCGGGCTGAAACTGCCTTTGCTTGGCTTATGGTAGAGGACGATTTTCCCGATATCCCTGCCGCCGACGCTGACAGTGATCTTAATGGAGTAATCCCTGACACTGTCCAGGTCGGTTATCGCAGTGAATGTATCCCTGTTCAGTTTCTGACAGTATGCCCGGGCTGCATTCTTCAGTTCTTTTTCATACAAAGCGGACTTGGCTCCTGCTGTTAATTTAAGTATCTTTCCCCATGCTGGATATCACTCCGAGGATCATTTATGAAGACAATCACTTGCTGCTGGTCGATAAACCGGCCGCTATGCTCTCTCAGGGAGACAGGACCGGTGATCTCGCCATCACTGACGCAGTCGAACACTATCTGAGAGTCAGGTACGCCAAAGCGGGGAATGTGTATGTCGGTCTTCTGCATCGGCTGGACCGCCCCGTCTCCGGACTGCTGCTCATCGCCAAAACGTCCAAAGCCGCTGCTCGCATGAGTCGTCAGTTTCAGGACCGGCTTGTTCAGAAAATTTATCTTGTCTGGGCTGAGGGCACTCTGAAAGATCATGGGCGGATGGAACATTTCCTGATCAGAGAAGGAAAGCTCAGCCGCAGTGTGGATGCAGACAGCCCCGAGGCTAAAGAGGCCGTGCTTGAATATCATTCGATTGGAACTCATGGTCCGGGAAGCCTCCTTGCAGTGAATCTTCTCAGCGGCAGACATCACCAGATCCGCTGCCAGTTNAGCACAGAAGGACACCCTGTGATAGGAGACAGTCTGTATGGCTCGACAAGGTCTTTCAAACAGGGGAAAATTGCTCTGCACAGCGCAGTCATAGCCTTTGAGCACCCGGTCAGAAAGGAAGCCATGGCCTTTTACAGCAGACCGGAGTTCTGGCCGGATCCTCCGAGATCACTGCTTCCCGAATCTCAGGAGCAGGGCCTCCAGCAGCTCATGAACCTTTTCCAGTGAAGCGATGTCCATTTTCTCATCGGGACTGTGAGGATCTTTGATCGTAGGGCCGATACTGATCATGTCCATCCCGGGATACTTGGAACCGATAATTCCGCATTCCAGTCCGGCATGAATGATCTCCACGATCGCCTCCCGACCGAAAGTATCCTTATAAACCTCCCTGCAGGTCGCCAGTAGCGGGCTGTTGAAATCCGGCTCCCAGCTGGGGTAGCCGTTGCCGCTGCGTACCTTTGCAGCTGCCAGGGTAGCGACGGATTCGATGCGGGCCGTCAGAAAATCCAGAGAACTCATAGAGGAACTGCGCTGACTCGTCAGAACCCGGAGCTCCTTGTCCATTATTCTTACATTTGCCAGATTGCTGCTGCTTTCCACGAGCCCCTCGATCCGGTTGCTCATGCTGTGCACCCCATGCGGCAGGGCCAGTAGCATTCTGATGATCCGCTCCTGCGTACCGTCTGCGAACACTGTCCCGGGTTTCTCCTCAACATCGGTCAAGGTAATTTTTATGCCGCCGTCTGTAGATTTGAATTCGTTCTTAAAAGCCGAGCTCATGGCCCTGACAGCTTCCTCTACGGCGTCCATATTCTCTGTATCCAGCAGAAGAAGGGCATAGGCATCCCGGGGCAGGGCATTGTGGGCCGTCCCNCCTTCAAGCGACGCGAGCTGCACCAGACCGCCGAGACGGTGCAGAACCCGGGCCGTCAGTATGATCGCATTGCCGCGCTGCAGATGTATATCCACACCGCTGTGTCCCCCCTTAAGACCCGAAAGCTCCAGCTTCACCGCTTTTGATCCAGGTTTGGCAGCAGTATATTCCAAAGGCAGGTTAATATGTGTGTCACGCCCGCCTGCACAGCCTATCGTAAAAACTCCTTCGTCCTCACTGTCAATATTCAGCAGTATCTTTCCCTGAAGAAATCCCGGCTGCAGATTATTCGCTCCTGTCAAACCTGTCTCCTCATCCACCGTGAACAGCAGTTCCAGCGGAGGATGCGGGAGTGTCTCATCCTCAGCAAGCGCCAGAGCCAGCGCGATCGCTATGCCGTTGTCTGCACCCAGCGTCGTTCCCTCGGCCTTCAGCCAGCCGTCTTCAACATACATGGAAATAGGATCTGAACTGAAATCGTGGGAGCTGCCGCTGCTCTTTTCACATACCATGTCCATGTGNCCCTGAATAACAACAACAGGCGCAGTCTCAAATCCCGACGAAGCCGGAATACGCATGACAATATTGTCAAACACATCTCGCTCACAATCCCATTCTTTTTCTGCTGCTCTTCCGCAAAGCCAGTCAGCGATACGCTTCTCATTTTTTGAACAGCGGGGAATGCTGTTGATATCTGAAAATATATCCAATACATGCTGTGTTTTCTGCTTCATTTTACCTCTGCTTTTTCTCCCCTAATTTAAGGAATATTCAGTCCCGAATAAGCAAAAAGCTTGCTAAATCCCTGCTATCCTGTTC
>JGI10211J34971_10000620_pt1 | contig 29304 bp, 28 predicted proteins | sample Etolagsediment_FD_34971 | JGI IMG/M metagenome (IMG submission 34971)
AAAATGTAATAGAAAAATATATTCCTCTACTTTCAAATGAGAATGCACAAGAAGAGTACTATCTTACTGATGTTATTTCAATGGCAAGAGAAGATGGTTTAAACATAGCTCCTCTTTTAGTTGATGAAGAGCATTTCAAAGGTGTAAATTCTAAAAAAGATTTGAGTGACAGTGAAGTTATCATGCAAGAGAGAATTCAAACAAAATGGATGAATCAGGGAGTGATTATGCAACTTCCATCAACTATTTTTATAGAAGAATCAGTTGCGTTTGAAGGTGAATGTATCATAGAGAATGGATGTCGTTTAACAGGAAACACACTTATAAAAAATTCTCATATTAAGGCTGGTTCAGTTGTTGAAGACTCTATAGTTGCTAACTCAGATGTAGGACCACTCGCACATCTCCGCCCTGCTTCTTATTTAGAAGATACACATATAGGAAACTTTGTCGAGGTAAAAAAATCTTCTCTCAAGGGTGTAAAAGCTGGACATCTTAGCTATATAGGTGATTCACAGGTTGATGAGGGCACAAATATAGGCGCGGGTGTTATCACTTGTAATTATGATGGAATAAAAAAATATAAAACTATTATAGGTAAAAATGTATTTATCGGCAGTGATTCTCAACTTGTTGCACCTGTAACAATTGAAGACAATGTAATGATTGCAGCCGGAACGACTCTCACAAGTGGTAAAGTAGAAAGTGGTAGCCTAGCTATTAGTAGAACAAAACTTAGAAGTATAAAAGGTTTTTATTCTAAATTTTTTGGTAAAAATATATAGAAAAAGTTTTAAGAATTTAAAACTTTTTCCAATGCTACTTCATAAGCATTAAAATCTAATCCGAACTCTTCAATAATATCTTTTGCTCTTGTAATTGACTCATTAGTAATCTCACCGTTTGGAAGAACCGTTTCTCTCACAACTTTGAGCATGGCAGCCATTTTTCGGTCTTCACCAACACTCCCTTCAGGGTCATCACTATAACGGATTATATGAATTATGTCCAAATCAAAATTCCAGTTGTAAAATAGTGTGGCTGTAACATCCGTAGTTTGAGCACCACAAGCTGCTTTTTCAGCCTTTTCTATATCATTTTTTCCCAATGAGAGTGCTTTTTGAATCTCAGCAGTTTTTCCATCTTCAATCAGCGTTTTGGCAATAATAACGCGACCAATATCAACTAAAAATGCTGCTGGAGCAAGCTTGCTCAAATTATTTGCTTTACGACGAATAAGCCAGTTTATCATGAGCGCCAATTGTCTGTCACAGGCATATTTAAACTGACTGGTTGTTATCTTATAGGGAGAAAGATCAATAGTAAAAGAGTTGATTGCATTCCTAATAGCAAATGCTCTAATAGCTTCTTTTCCTAAAAGAGAGATAGCCTGTTTAACACTTGTAACAGTACTTTTTACTCCATACATTGGAGAGTTCACTATCCTTAAAATATCAACCGTTAAGAGAGGATCTTTTTCTATAGCTTTTTGCATATCCTCAAATGTAGAATCATCATTTTGATAGATACGTTCTATCTCTTGTATTGATTCAGGAAGTGCTGGAACTGCGTTTATATTTTCCAATAAAGTTTTTGTCATTAAGGAGCCTTTATTTTTGCATCTTAATTAATTGTAATACAGACAACTATAAAATTTTTCATATATAAATAAATTTACAAATAACTTTTTTATATGTTAATTCTAGTAACAATATCTAAATATTAAATTATAAGGATTTTTTGGTAAAATACAAGAAAATTACATAAAAGATTTATTCATGCTTATTCCATCAGATTTATTAAAAGACAAAAAGATACTTTTGGGCGTTACGGGCTCTATTGCCGTGTATAAGTCATTAGAACTTGTGAGACACTTTGTAAAGGCTGGTGCTGAAGTTAAAGTCGTAATGAGCTCTGCTGCTAAAAAATTTGTTACTCCTCTTACTTTTGAAACACTTACTTCAAATCAAGTACTTGATGATATCAATGAGTCATGGGTAACTGATCATAACCATATAAAAACTGGTGAGTGGGCTGATTTATTTGTAATTGCTCCGGCTACTGCAAACACTATTGCGAAACTGGCAAACGCAATAGCTGACAACATGCTGTTACAATGTGCTTTGGCATATCCCGGTGTTAAGATATTGGCGCCATCAGCGAATACAAATATGCTTGAACATCCTATCACTAAAGCAAATTTAAAGATGCTAGGAATTGCAAACTACACAATTTTAGATACACAAACAAAAGAGTTAGCGTGTAAAACAACTGGTAATGGTGCAATGGCTGAACCAATTGATGTATTTTGGGCATCATGCAAAGAACTATTAAAAGATGATTTTTGGGCTGAAAGAAGAGTTGTAGTAACTGGTGGTGGGACTATAGAGAAGATTGATGATGTCCGTTACTTATCAAACTACTCAAGTGGTAAAATGGCTTCTGCCTTAGCAACTGCTCTATATTGCAAAGGGGCAGATGTAAATCTAATAGCTACAAAATTTGAAGACAATATACCAGAGGATATGTACACAATTGAGGTGGAAAACTCTAGTGAAATGTTTGAATACCTTAGCGATTCTATCCGTATTGCAAAAAAAGGAAAACTCTCCAAAGCCTCTCTTTTAAAAGATGAGCATATACACCTCATAAAGAAAAAGCCTTATCTCTTTATGGCAGCTGCTGTGAGTGATTATGTACCTGCGTTTGCACAAGAAGGTAAACTAAAAAAAGATGTTTTAGGTTCAACATGGAATTTATCACTCAAGCAAAATATTGATATATTAAAATCTATAGATAAAAACGACATCACTACAGTTGCATTTAAAGCAGAGATGGATGCAACAAGTGCACTACAAAACGCAACTAAAATGCTTCAAGAAAAAAATCTAGATGCTGTATGTTTAAATCTTTTAAAAGATTCCAATAGTTTTGGAAGTGATACGAATGCAGTTAATTTTATAAGTTCCACGGAAAAAGTTTCTATAGATAGTAATGATAAATTGAGTGTTGCATTTGAGATCCTCAATAGTGCAAAAAATCTTCAAGAAAGTTAAATATGAATCAGGCTAAACATATAGCAATCATCATGGACGGAAATGGTCGTTGGGCAGAGTTAAAAGGTAAAAAAAGAGTTAAAGGTCATGAGGCTGGAGCTAAGGTCGTAAAAGAGATAACCACATATTGCTCACACAATGAAGAGATTGAGCGATTAACTCTTTATGCTTTTTCGACTGAAAACTGGAAAAGACCGCGTTTAGAGGTTGAGTTTTTAATGAAACTCCTCAATAATTATCTTAAAAATGAACTTCCCGTTTATTTGGAAAACAATGTTCGTTTTGAACCTATTGGTGACATAAGAGCTTTTTCAAAATCTTTGCAAGAGACTATAAAAATGGTGCAAGAAAAAACTGCACATTGTGATGGGCTTGTACAATCATTAGCACTTAACTACGGTGCGCAAGACGAAATACTTCGAGCAATCAACAAAATAAAAAAATGTGATGATGACATAACCCTAGAGATGTTTAGTAATGCACTAGACTGCAAACATGATGTGGACATACTCATTCGTACAGGTGGAGAGCAAAGAATCTCAAACTTTTTATTATGGCAGTCAGCCTATGCCGAATTATTTTTCACAGATACATTATGGCCTGATTTTACAAGCAAAGATTTAGAAAAAATAATTAAAAAATTCACAAAAATTGAACGTAGATTTGGAGGATTGAAATAATGGTATTAACTTTCGCCTTTATAATTGGTATCGTTTTTGGTTCATTCTTAAATGTTGTTATCTTACGTATCCCAAAAGAAGAGAGTGTTGTTTTTGGTTCTTCTCACTGCACATCATGTGGAAATAATCTTAAACCATGGCACAATATACCTCTTTTTTCATGGCTATTTTTAAGAGGTAAATGTTCTTACTGTAAAACTAGTATTTCCATTCAATATCCACTTATAGAGTTTATATCCGGTCTCATATTTGTAGTTTTAACAGATAAATTTGGAGTCTCTCTACCAGTCTTTTTTATTGGTTTGAGTTTTTTAATGCTTTTAGCTCTTTCCCTTATTGATTTTAAATATAAAATGGTTCCAGATTCGCTCAATCTTTTAGCTATCTTATTTGCAGTTATAGGTGCTTGGAATATTGATGGTGTTGTAAGCAACTTTCAAAACGCACTACTCTTTGCCGGTGGTTTTACACTCCTTCGCTTTGCCCTGTCATATTACCTAACATCTTCAATATACAGAGCAGGACTAGCAACAAAAACTTTATGGAATAAGCATTACGACAGAACCCCTTTCATCGAAGCTATGGGTGAAGGTGACATCATGGTTGCAGCCGCGATGGGCGCGCTTCTTGGAGTAAAACTTGCTCTTGTCGCAATATTTTTATCAGCTCTTTTAGCCCTACCAGTAATGTTAGCTATTATGAGCCGTTCTAAAGAAGAACAGAGAGTTCCTTTTGTCCCATTTTTAGCACTTGCTACATTTATAGTTTATGTTTATGATAGTCCAATTTTAGCTTATATCGAGGCAAATTATTAATTATGAATAGAATTCAAAAATATATACTCAGTAATTTATCTACACTTTTCATCTCTATATTTATGCCCCTATTTGCTATAGCTTCAGTAATATTTTCTATTAAGTTAGCTACCTATACAGCAGTTATTCAGATTAGTCTCTATGATATGGCTAAACTATATCTTTTTGTATTACCAGAAATTTTATTTTACACTCTTCCAATCTCTTTTTTTGTTGCAGCAACACTCTCTCTTTTTAAACTCTCTAACGATAATGAGATTGTAGTTTTATTTTCACTTGGTATTAAACCAAGTTTTATTATTAAGACCATGGCTAAGCCTGCTCTTTTGCTCTCAACTTTACTCATATTTGATTTTTTCATTCTTTTTCCACATGCAAAAGTATTATCTAGTAACTTCGTTTCCTATAAAAAGAGTGAAGCAAAATTTAACCTCTCTGCTTCAGAGTTTGGACATAGTTTTGGAGACTGGCTTCTTTATCTTGGAGAAGACAACAATAATGGCACTTACTCAAAAGTATTTTTATTTAATAAAAAAGAAGAAGAAGAAATTCTCATATCTGCACAAACCGCAGAAGTCATCAATGATTCTGGAATACTCAGATTAAGATTAACCGATGGTGAAGGATATAGCTACTCAAAAGATAAATTTTCTCAAATTAACTTTAAAACTATGCTTATCAATTCTGCCATGAAAACATCACTAAGAAAGTATGAAAAACCGCTTGAGTACTGGATGTCAGGCAGTGATACGAAAAAAAAGAAACGCATGTTTATAACAGATATAGTTCTTAGTCTTTTTCCAATTCTGAGTCTCTTTTTGGTTGCCGGAATAGGAATAGTTCATGCAAGACATCAAAAATCACGCATATATCTATACCTATTCTTAGGCGTTGTTCTTTTTTATGGTGCTACATTTGGCTTGCAAAAAGCATTAGGGTTTTACACAATACCATTTATTATCCTTACATGGACAGTAGCTACATATATCTTTTATAAAAAGAATATTGTTGATAGGTTCTAATGAGAGTTGCTATCACTTTAGCCTATGATGGAACATCTTACCTAGGTTCACAAATCCAAAAAGAAACCAAAAACACAATTTTTGGAGAGTTTCAAAAAGTTTTATCATCTTTGGGTATAAAATTCAAAGCTACTGCTAGCGGAAGAACGGACAAAGGTGTTCATGCAACAGGACAAGTTTGTCATCTTGATTTGCCCTCTTATTGGTCCGATACAAAAAAGCTCAAAAGAGTTTTAAATGAGATGCTGCCTTCAAGTATAAAAGTTTTACATGTGAAAAGAGTGGATGATACTTTTCATGCTAGATATAGTGCTAAAAAACGCATATACCGATACATAATAAAAGAGTCTGAATCAAATCCCTTTCAAAATAATTTTATAACTTTTATAAACTCTGTTGATTTCAATCATATACAAAACAATATCAAACTTTTCATAGGTGAACATAACTTTGTATATTTTATGAAAACAGGAAGTGACATCAAGGGAACAAAAAGAATAATCTATAAAGCATTTGCTTACAAATACAAAGGTTTGATAGTATTAAACTTTGAGGGAAATGGCTATTTAAGAAGTCAAATCAGAATGATGGTTGGTGCACTTTTAGTATTAAACGAGACTCAAATCAAAGAAAAACTACACTGTAAAATCAATCATAAAATAAAACCCGCACCGAGTAATGGCCTCTATCTAGCCAAGGTAAAATACTAAACCTTTAGATGTGATTTTTCTCAACAGCAGTTTAATCTTTTTTCGTTACTATTGCAGCTAACTTATAGTAAAAGAGATAATATGTACAAAGATGTAATAATCCCAGAAGGTGTGAGTCCTGAGGCACTTGAGCACTTAATGAACCCTAAAAACTACGGTAAACTAGAAAATGCAAACTGTATTGGCGTAGCACTTGATGAAAAAACTAAAGAGTATGTAATCTTTTATACTCTTCTCGATGGCGATCTGGTAAAAGATGTAAAGTTTGCTACAAACGGCTGTCAAGACACTGTTGTGATTGGCTCAATGTTTAGTGAAATGATTAAAAACAACGACATCGATTATGCAAACGGAGCTATAGCTAAGATGCATGACAAACTGGGAAAAATGACTGCTCAGCAACAAGTTTGTGCGGAGATAGTCTTTAGTGCGTTTATAGCCTCTCTTCAGAACTTTGAAAACCTTAAAAACGGACAAGAAGAGGAGTTACACCTCCTTAAGATGAAAGAGAGTTGTGATGCTCAAAACGTGTCACAAAACGAAATAGATGGAGATAGTAATGAATAAAACATATCAAAAGAAACATGAGTTATGGCTCAGTATTACCTTTGCATCATTCGCAATTAACAATGAAGAAATAAAATCACGTCTTTATGATTTTTCGCAAATGGCGTTTAGACATATGAAATGGCTCGGAAGTGATATATTAGAAGCCGGTGATGATTATAACTACGATAGAAAAATGACTCTCTATAAACGCAGTAATACTTTTGAAATAGTAGAAGCATTACAAGAAGAGATAAAAAATATACAAGTCTCTTATCCTCAAACACTACTTGGAGAAAGAATAAAGACAGATGATGCCTATCTCTTAGAATATCTCTCTCAAGTTTTAAAAAAGGACTCTAACAATGTAGCAATCACTGCGTTTAATATGAAAAGAGAGTGGCTAGATAAAAATTTAAAACAAGATCAGATAGATGCTTTAACACTCTTTTTATTTGAAGAGTCTTATAAAGAGTATGAACTCATTTTAGTCTATGCATATATGCAGGCTAGGACATCTGACACACTTCAGTTTAATGTTTTTCAAGACCTTATAGATGAGTCTCATTTTCACCTAAAATCTTTTGGAAATATGATGGCAATAATGGGAATATTAGCACTTCCGCGTGAGCTCCATGAAATGACTTATGTAGTTAAAGATTTAAAACAATTTGTTATCGATGGAATAGCTGAAGAAGAAGCGGCAAAAGTGATGTGTAAAGAGTTAAGCGATGCGATAAAAGATGAAGAACTCTCCAAGTTTTTTGACTTTATAAACTATCAAGAGAGTTATCATATAGAACTTATGAAAAAACTCCTTTAATCTTTGCCCATGCCATTCCGATATATTCATGCATCGCTACTGTAGATATATGAAAAAACATCGGAGTTGGTGCTCTGAAATACCCTAAAAATTCACTTTTATAATAGGCTGTTGGTGCTGCTATTGGATTGAGCCCCTGCTCTTGAAAAAGCATCATTGCTCGTGGCATATGAGTTGCCGATGTCACCAGCACAAAAGGCTTAGCTCCGACTATAGTTTTAGTAAACTCTGCTTCATCTCTTGTATCTTTGGCATCTCCACTGATTATCATATCTTTTTTATCTACACCTAGAACCAAGGCTAATTTTGAATTCATGACCGCATTATCTGTAGTAGTTCTTCCAGAAAAACCTGTAAATATAATCTTAGAGTTTGCTACTTGTTTATGAATTATCACACCTTCTAAAACTCTTTTTGTTCCTGCATCACCAATATGCGAAGATAGAGGTTGTGTTTGATCTGTATTGTGTCCACTTCCAAGAACATGGATATATTGTATATCTTGGTCATAAGCATATTTCGGATACTGCGTTTCTAAATTTGTAACTAAAAAATTTGAAAAAGGTGGATATGAAAATAAAACAAGAAAAAATAGACTTAATGAGAAAAATATTTTTGCTTTTTTCGCTTTGTTTATATATAAAAAGATAAGACCCAATACAAACAATGTAAAAACAATTCCAAAGGGCTCAACAAAAAAAGAAATAAACTTCTTTAACAAAAATCCTAACTCCATTACTCTATCACCTCATTTATTTTATTTATCACGTCATTATCCCATAAAATTTCTTTATGTGTTAGGTTGTCAAGTTCTTCATAATAAACAAGATTTTTAACATGTGCTTTTAAATTTCTTGCGTTTTCTATATAGGTAACTTCGTCACTTTTACTCACAAAAAGATATGTTTTTGCTTGTATATTTTTTACATACTCTGCTGTGGTAAATTTGTATCTAAAAAGATTTGAAATATTTAACGAGTACTTCTCTTTTGCCAAAGAAGCAATAGAGTCAAATGAACCGACCAAAAATACTCCTAGATTCTCTTTTGTTGAAGCAACATATGCTCCAACACTGGAGCCTAAAGAGTATCCAAGTATATAAAAATCACCATAATTTTTTTGAATTATATCTGCTATAAGCAGACTGTCCGATAAAACATTTTTCTCATTAACAACACCTGCACTTCTTCCATAAGAACGATAGTTGAAGGTAATGATTCTAGTGTTTTTAAACGCATTAGCAAGTTTATTTACAAGTCCAACCGTATCCTGGCTTCTTCCGCCAAAGTAAAGCAGTGTACTTTTATAATCTTTTGGTTCATAAACAACACCTTCTAGTTCAATACCATCAAGAGTTGTAATACTCAAAATCTCACAACTATCTGGTAAGTCACCATCTCTATGGTATCTTGGAGTAAAAATCATAAAGTGTTGCCACTGATAAAAAGCAAATGCTAAAATCAAAAAAGTAAAAAATAAGAAAGCTAAATAAATCATGAAGAGAATTGTAGTATAATTGCGACAATAATAATAGGCTTCATGCCAAGGAATAAAATGCAAGTATTCGGAAAATTTTCAACAAACTTTGATATGGACTATCTAGTAGAACATTATATCTACATCAATGAGAGTGAAGATGAAAAAATCACTGCCAAAGATGTAGAAAGTATGCTAAAGAAAAAACGTAAAACTGTAGCAGGTACTATTTTTTTATACAATCCAGAAGCTAGTCCTATTGGGTACAAAATGTGTCGTTTTTTAAAAGATGCTGGTTTTGATAAATATGACGAGATTGTAGCCCTTAATGAAGATCCTCAAGCTTACATATTAAATGCAGGATTAAAACAACACCATAAAGGTAAACTTGTAGAGATTAAATATCTTTTTAATTACAACCGCGAAAATATTGAACCAACACCTATTCTTGAAGAATTTGATGCTGATTTAGATAAGTTTACATCTGGACAACTAACTCGTTATGACAAAGAATTAAACTACTTAGATGTCCCAAATATTCGTCTTAGTGGGAAATTTGTATTTTTTGGATGTGGTAACAAATATGATAGACATCACAAAGCTATCATAGCTTACGCTCAGGCACTCTCACTCCATGTACAAAAACTAGATAAAAATGTAGTCTTTATGTATGACAAGAACTATGACCCAGATGAGTGTATTGCGAGAGCTTATTATCCATCTCCTTTTGCAACCGGAAAAGCAAGAGAAGTTCGTGCAAACTGTTTTAAAGAGATTTTTAAAACAAATCCACCCGAGATTCAAAAATTACAATAATATTACATTCTCTTACTACAGCAATAAAACTAATTCTTAATAATTAAAGAATTAGAATATGTTATAATACTTCACAATTACTATAGATATAAATTTACCCTAGCGTCTAACAAAAGGGAGTACAAAATGGAAAATCTAGACAGAAGAGTGTTTTTACAAAAAATAATGCAAGGCGTTGGTTATGGTGCTTTTGGGGTTATTGCATGGAGTAGTTATCTCAGTCAATCTCAAGCAAAAAGTATTTTTCTCAGACCTCCGGGTGCACTTCCTGAAAAAAAATTTGTTTCAACCTGTATTCGTTCAGGAATGTGTGTCCAAGCCTGTCCTTTTAATGCCTTAGAACTCTCAACAATATCTGATGGAATTTCAATAGGAACCCCATACTTTAAACCCAGAATTGAAGCCTGTCATCTATGCCCGGATATACCTTGTGCCAATGCATGTCCAACACAAGCACTAGACTTAAACTCATTTATAGTAGATGGAAAATCATCAATCAACAATGCAAGAATGGGTTTAGCAACCATAAATACTAAAACTTGTTTAGCCTATTTAGGATTACAGTGTACCATGTGTATTCGTGCTTGTCCTTTAGCTGATACAGCAATAGTGCTCCACAATGAAAGAAACCCTCGAACGGACATGCACGCCTTTTTGAAGCCTGTTGTAGATCCTGACTACTGTACTGGATGTGCTATGTGCGAAAAAGCATGTCCAACAGCTGTTGCTTCTATTAGGGTGTTGCCTCTGGCCATCTCTTCTGGAGATATTGGAGCGCATTATATAGTAGGGTGGAAATCAGAAGATGAAGATCGACTTGAAAATACATCTACAGACGTCACTCTTCAAAGAACTCAAAGAAATAAAAAAAGTATTCTAGATAATGTCAATGATACAGATGGAATATTGGAAGGACTTTATAATGAGTAATTTTTTATATAAACACCGTTTTTATCTCTCACGTCGACTAGTTCAAATCACACTTCTCATACTATTTTTTGGTGCAAATACCTATGGTTGGAAAATAATTACTGGCGATTTAAGCAGTTCTCTCATTTTTGGCACCATCCCTCTATCTGATCCCTATGTAACACTTCAAATGTTCTTTGCAGGGGCCCTCATAACAACAAATGTTTTCGTAGGTGTAACAATTATTTTTTTTATATATGGAGTTATAGGTGGTCGCTTTTTTTGTTCCTGGGTTTGTCCAGTAAATATAATTACAGAAACAGCACTTTCACTTCGAAAAGTTCTTCACTTAAAAGAAAAAGAAAATGCCATTGCGTTTAGTAAAAACATAAGATATTGGGTACTTATAGTTAGTTTAGGCTTGTCTTATATATTCTCATTGACTGCCTTTGATATGATAAGTCCTATTGGAATAACACAAAGAGGTATCATTTTTGGATTTGGATTTGGATGGTTTTTTCTTCTGGCAATTTTTCTTTTTGACCTCTTCTCTCAAAGATATGGATGGTGTGGTCATATATGTCCACTAGGTGGTTTTAACGCTATTATTGGCAAATATTCCCTTATAAAAGTCGTGCACGACAAAGACAAATGTCTATACTCTATGCAGTGTTTTGAGGCTTGTCCAGAAGTTCAAGTATTAGATATGGTTGGCAAAAAAAGCAAGGCAATCACTGGAGCTGAATGTATCAAGTGCGGGCACTGTATAGAGGTCTGCCCTGGTGATGCTTTTAAAGTCTCAATTGTCTCATTAGCGCAGCAGATAAAAGGATAAACTATGAAACTTCTTATACTTCTTTTAGTACTATTTTTTGTGCATATTTATGCAAAAGACATTACTCCATATCGATATGTGACAGCGAGCGAAGCAGTATCAGATTTTATAAAAGTAGAAGATACTTTGGTAATCGGAACAGAAGAAGGTCTCATAGAGATTTATGACTTAAAAACAGATAGAGTAGTTGATAAAATCATATTCCCAAAGGTCAAAGATATTTGGGGTGAGTTTATGCGTCCTATCATATTTAGTGTTGATTACCTTGATGGCAGATTGGTGTTTATTGTGCGTATACTAAATGGCTGGAGAGAGTTTTATCTTTATGAAAATAAAAAACTGACAAAACTCATAGATGCCTCACAGCGTTTGACACTTCAAGAGGTTAAATTTATAGATAAAAATAGAGTTATTTTTGGAACTATGGATAATGAAATCCTACTTTATGATCTTAATACTCAAAAATTTATCTATGTAAAAGAACTCAATCAGGCTAGTTTTTCTGATTTAGTGTTAAGTGAAGATAAAAAGTATCTCTACTCTGCAGATGAGACACCACTCATAACAAAACTCATAGTTGATAGTGGTAAAATCGTAAAAGAGTACAACAAAGCGAACAAGCGTGATATTTTTTCTATTGATTATAAAAACAACACCTTGCTCAGTGGAGGTAAAGATAAAAGAGTAATACTTTATAAATCAGAAAAAAATTATAAAATGACAAAAGGAGAGTTCTTTGTGTATGCTGTAGGATTAAATCCAAAAGCAACAAAAGCAGCTTTTGTTAAAAATGACAGGGATGAGATATCTGTAATAGATACTGAAAATTTAAATGAGATTTATCTTTTAAAGGGTCACAAACAGACAATCATTAAAATAGATTTTTACAAAGAAAATGAGCTTATAACAGCTGATGAAGCCAACCGTTTAATATTTTGGAAATTGGAATAAGGGCTACAACTTTTTAGCCCATCTTGCGAAAAATCTTGCTGGGCTTACTCTCTCACTTATTTTTTTACCACTTAAAATATACTCTTTTAAAATCTTTGCTAAATATGGTGCTAACACAAAACCATAACCGCCATTTCCATTTATCATATATAGATTTGGATAATATTCATACTCTGTATAATCTGCGTTTTTTACTTTAAATCTTATCTTCTTGTTTTGTAGTGTTTCATTTGAAAGCACTAATCTTCCAAGAAGTGGCATATAGTCAAAAGAGCCTGAACGCAGTCCTACATAATCTTTAACTACTTCAATATTTTCTAAATGCACTGTTCGTGATGCCTTTTCTAAAAGTTCTGCTCTTCCCGCTTCTATGTCATAAGGCTTGGTTGCAGTTTGAGGATGGTAATGAACATTATGTGTTGCACCTATTGCCAACTTTCCATTACTACTTGGTGAAATCGATACAAACTGATGAATAGAGTTAGGATTTTGTGTCTTTGTTTTTATATCTATACGATGTCCCCAAACGCCACGAAGTTGTATATATGGCTCTTTTATAAGACTCTCATACGCTCCGGTAGCCAAGACAAGATTTTTAGCAGAGTATGTCTCATTTATAATCCATCTGTTATCATCAAACTCTAAACTCTCTACTTTTTGTCTGATAAATTGTGCACTTTTAGCCATAGCTTTACACATAGAAGCTGCGTTTACTACACCTGCGTTTATGGATATATACTCTTTTGTTTTTGCCTCAGTATTTAATCGCTCTAAAACTTCTTGAGAAACATTAAGTAATTCTAATTTTGTACTCTCTTTATAGACTTTTAAAATCTCTTCATCATTCTCATCTTTAGCTATATGAAGAAGTTGGGATTTATTTAATAAATGTGAAAAGTTTTTTTCATAAAACTCCATAGAATAAACAAAGGCATCACCAATAAGCTCTTTTAACTCACCAGACTTTGAAAACTTTGGGGATATAAAGGCACCCGCTGCTCCACTTCCACCATGTGCTATGCCATCCATATCAAAGAGAAGAACTGTTTTGCCNTCATTAGCAAATTCATACGCTACGCTACAGCCATTTATACCCGCACCTATTATGGCTATATCGTACATCTTTACATCCTATTAATTATCTGAGTTTTTAATATATAACTATTTTGACATCATCTTCATTCTTTAAATTGTACAGGATTAGAATATTTGAGCTGAATAAACTCCTTGTATCAAATACTATCTTATCTTTGTAAATATACCTTACTTGCTAGAATAAGATTAATTTTGATAAAATGGTTTACTAAATATCTATAGGAGCAGTTACTATCAAACACAAATTTAAAACGCTGCTTCGTATAGGTGGCTTAAAATTAAAACTCATCAGCTTTGTTTTTCTTGCGATTCTCGTTGCAGTAAGTGTGCAGAACATCTTTACTGTGCCTATGATGGAATCGTATATAGAAAAAAAAGCTTTTGAAGTCAGTATTACTACCATAGAAAGAATTTCAGACTTTTCATCTTTTGCTCTACTAGAGAGAACCTATGAAAATCGTCTCAGTCTTGATGATGCTATTAGTAAAGTTCAAAACTCTAATATCGATGGTCTTATTGGAGTATCTATATACCAACGACAAAAGATAGATGAGAATATTAAATTTAATTATCTCTCAGGATTTGGAGATGATGTTAAAGATATACCAATAGATACAACTCTTCAAATCACTTTAGATAGCTCTCAAAAGGAAAGTGTAAGTTACAGTAGTTATATTGTAAAGTCAAAAAATGCAGAGATAGACACCTACCGTTTTGTTCGACCAATTTTATATAAATACCAAGACAATACTATTTTATTGGGAGTTGCTATTCTTTATTATGACAAAAGAGCAATCAGTGATATTATAGAAAACATGCTTAATTACATCTCTACTATCACTATAATTGTTTTATTATTAGCGACAATTTTTATTTATTTTATCAGCGTAAAGTTTACCCGTCCTATTTTAGAGATTACCCATGCAGCAACATCTATTGCAAATGGCAACTTAAACATAAAACTCAATATAAATACAAATGATGAAATAGAACATCTTGCATATCATTTTAACGCAATGGTATGTGGCTTAAAAGAGAAAAAAAAGATGCAAAAATTTGTATCTGATTCGACAATGGATATGATTAAAAGTGGTTCAAAGAGACATAGTATGCTTGGTGGAGAGTATAGAACACTAACACTTTTTTTCTGTGATATTCGTGGATTTACAGCTATGAGTGAAGAAAAAAAACCATCAGAAGTTATCAATATAATCAATTTTTATCTCAACCTACAAGCTCAAATAATTAAAGAGAATGGTGGTAATATTGACAAATATATTGGTGATGAAATCATGGCTTCATTTTCTGGTGAAGATGCAACTTCTAGAGCTATAAAAAGTGCTTATGAAATACAAACTATAATAAAAAAAGAAAATATAGAAAGAGCCAAAGCAGGTGAAACAACTTGTGAGGTTGGAATTGGAATAAATAGGGGTGAAGTTATTGTAGGTAATATTGGTTCTTATGAACATATGGATTTTACAGCAATAGGTTCTGCAGTAAATATTGCTTCAAGATTATGCTCAAGTGCTATTGCAGGAGATATAGTTATTGATAAGAGTACTTACGATAGAGCAAATTGTAACTATAATGTTAAACTGCAAACTCCATTTTACATAAAAGGCATAAGTTATCCAATTGACACCTACTCTCTTTGGGCGGAGAACATTTAAGATGAACAGATACACACTAAGCAGCTCCTTAGCTGCACTACTTCTCTTCAGCGGATGTATTGAACTAGGTACAAATCAACCAGAACCTAAAACAGAAATCGTACTACTTAGTCAAAAAGTTCATGAGTTAAATGCACATGACAAGCAACTAATATACAGATCCATTCAAGATGAGATAAACCATTTTAATGAAATAGGTGATGAGGCTCATAAAGCCGGCTATAATTTTGAAGCAATCACCGCCTATGAACTTGTAAATTTTTATGAGGGTTATAACATTGTACCTCTTAGTCACATAAATGAAATTAAAAAGAGTGCTAAAACTAAAAGCATTTACCACTACAAGCAAGCTCTCTCATATATAGAAACAAATAAGAAAAAGGCACTGGCTGAGTTTAACCAAGTTATGATGAATAACCCTGCTTATAAAGACACAGAAAAACAACTAAATGAGTTAAAATCAAATAGAGACATAAAAATATTTATAAGCTCTATGGAAAACTCACTACAGATGAGAATGTTAAACAATAGTGGAGATATTAAAGATTTAAAAATTATAAACAACTCTTTGCATAAACTCTTAAAGTACGATTATAAAAATGAGACTGCCATAAAAGCCAAATCGATTCTTAAAGAGTATCATAAAACACTTCTTCAAAACGCAATATCTGCATATAATAATGGTGAATTAAAAACAGCAAAAACTAGATTTAACTCTATACTTTCTATCTACAAAAAAGATCAAACATCTATAAATTATCTAAAAGAAATTAAAATTAAAAATAGTAAAAATCTCAATATGAAACTAGCTCAGGAGTCTCTCAAAAATAAAGAGTATATAAGCTCTATCCAGTATGCAAAACAAGTTTTAACAGTAGAACCTCAAAATCAAGAGGCTAAAAATATTATAGTTCTTGCAAAAGAAGAGTCTAAGAAAGAAGTTTCAAATCTTATAGTCATAGGCAAAGACTATTATAACAATAAACAATTAGACAAAGCCAGAGAGAGTTTTAATGCAGTATTAAAATTAGATCCATTTAACAACACTGCACTTATCTACTCAAAAAAGATAGAAAGACAACTAGAGACTATCAAAAGTCTTCAGTAGCGCTTTTATATACTTACCTCTTTTATATCTGCAATTTTTAATATACTTTTATAAATAGAAGCAACTAAGGATTTTCTATTATTTTTTACAGATTCATTCTCTGCGTTTACCATAACATTTTCAAAAAAACTGTCTAACTCTGGTTTCAGTCCTAAAAGAGCATCAAGTTCTTCTTCATAACCACTATAACCCTTTGAAGAAACTTCATTATACTTCGCATATAAAATTTCTTCTGCCGTCTCGGTAAAGAGTTTACTATCTACAGTTAAATCAACTGAAAGATCTATATCTTTAGTAATATTTGCAACACGTTTAAATGTTGAAGACACTTCATCAAAACCTTCAGAATTTACAAGGTTATTAAGCGCTTCTATCTTTTTACCTAAACGCAATAGTTCTCTCTCTCCTGAAGCCAGCACAGCTTCTATAATTGAAGGATTAACTTTATAAGACTGTTTAATTCTCTCTAAAAAGAAATTCTCCAATTTCTCACTCTCTATCACTTCATAAGATGAAGATAAACTTTTAATAGTCTCAACAATATCAAACTCTAAGTTGTGTTCATTAGTGATACGTATAAGTCCATTTACTGCACGACGAAGAGCAAAAGGGTCACGAGAACCTGTTGGTATCTGATTTACACTAAAAAGAGCTAGAAGAGTATCTAATTTAATACTCATAGCAACTATTGCACTCAGTGGAGTTGAGGGAAGATCACTATCCTCTCCATCTGGAAGGTACTGCTCTTTTATTGCTACAGCAACAGCCTCGCTTTCTCCGGCTTCTATAGCATAGTAATAACCCATAAGTCCTTGAAGCTCAGTAAACTCGTAAACCATTTCGCTTGTAAGATCAGCTTTTGCAAGTTCCACTGCTCTATTTAAATCATCTCTACTTGCATCTGGTTTGTAAATATCATAAAGAGTATTTGCTATAATAGCTTCACGTTTTATCTTATCCGCGACAGTTCCTAAACCTTTAAAAAATGCAACCTTTTCAAGTCCACTGGTACGAAGTCCTTTCTTAAGATCATTATCATAAAAGAAAAGACCATCAGCTAAACGCGGACGAAGAACTCTCTCATTTCCTTCTATAACTTCTGAAAAATCATCTGTTAATGCGTTTGATACAACTACAAATTTGTTTATCAGTTTAGCATCTTTAAACACAGGAAAATATCTTTGATGCTCTTTCATTGAAGTAATAATAACCTCAGGAGGAAGTCTTAAAAACTCTTCATCAAATGAGCCTAAAAGTGCAGTAGGATTTTCAGTAATAGCCACTACTTCGTCTAACAAATCTTCATCTATTTCAATATTTACACCATACTTTTTTTCTATGGAAGTAAAGTCAGCTAAAATATTTTCACGTCTAAGAGAAGGGAAAAGTGTTACACCACCCTCTTTTAATACTTCAAAATACTCTTTTGCACCACTAATTGACAACGCTTCAAAATTACTAATACGATGCACATAAGTCTCTTTTCTAGACTCTACTTCAAAAAGGCTCATTGGTACTAATTCATCGCCTAAAAGCACATTTACCCATCTTATAGGACGAATAAACCCATCATTTAAACTTCCCCATCTCATAGACTTTCCAAAATCAAGTGACTTAATCCAAGACTCTATAATTTCAGGTAAAAGCTCAATAGAGTCTCTTCCTTTAACATCCTTTTTATAGTAAAGAACTTCTTTACCACCCTTCTCTGCTTTATCTAATTCATCAAGACTAACACCACATTTTTTAGCAAAACCTATTGCAGCTGGAGTTGCTTGATCATTTTTATATGCAACAGCTAAAGGCGCTCCAAAAAATTCTTCAACGCTATCTTCTTGTGCAGTTTTAAATTCTGCATGCCAGATTACTAAGCGACGTGGAGTATAATAAAATTCGAACTCACCTAAAAGCGAATGTGATTCTAAAATAGCGGCATATTTTTTTTCTATATTTTTTAATTCTTTTAAAAGTGGAACCGCAGGAAGCTCTTCAACACCAATTTCTATTAATAGTGGTTTTAACATATTTAGACTCTTTGTTTTATATTATTGACGCGATTCTATCTATTTTTTGGTTAAAGTGTTATAAATTAATTTTTTCTTAAATAAGACAAATATACTCTTGTTAATGTTTATCTAAAAGATTTACTAGATACAATACTGAAATTTAAAATTAAAACACAAGGATTTAATATGCCAAAGATTAACAAATACGTTGATATTGATACTGTAGAAAGAGAAGCTAAAAAAGATTTAATTGACCGTCACTCTCCATTTATTCACTGCGAAAATACTGCTAAAGCAGGTGAACCATTTGAAGTAACTGTAAAAATGGGTCAAGAGTACACTCACCCTGATGATTTCGATCACTATATTGAATCAATTACACTTTTTAATGGTGAAACTAAATTAGCTCAAGTCTCTTATGTTCCGGGAACTTTAGGTAATATTAAAGCTCATAATACTACAACTTTTACTATTATTCCAACTGGTAAAAAACTTAATCTTGTAGCTCATGGTTACTGTACAAAACACGGTATCTGGGAAGGTACTCCTGTTACTGTTGAAGTAGCTGAGTAGTTATATAGCCCTAAATTAGGGCTATATTCAATCCTCTTTTATATTTGTATTTGATTCCTTCCATTATTTTTCGCATCATATAACTTTTCATCTGCCCGAGTAATAGTTGAACTAATTGTTTCATCCTCTTTATATATTGCAATACCAAAACTGCAAGTAAGCCTTCTGATATCTTCAAAATTATGATTTTGAATTTTAACTCTTATCTTTTCTGTCATTTGAAGAATATTCTCTTGGGACTCTACTCTTACAATAATTATAAATTCCTCTCCGCCCCAACGCACAAGATGATCATATCCTCGTATCTGCTCTTTAACAACCTGAGTCAAAGAGACTAAAATATTGTCTCCAACATCATGTCCGTAAGTGTCATTAATGGATTTAAAATGATCTATATCAAAAAACACTATCCCTGTTTTTGTATTTTGTTCTTTATTTAACTTCATGATATGTTGAATATGCGTTTCAAAATAGACTCTATTGTATACTTTTGTTAACTGGTCTCGATTAAGTTGTTTTTCCAATTGAAGTTTTTCAATCATTGAATCACTTATGTCATTAAACTCAACTTCATAAATAGTTTGATCATATTTATTAATTGTTACGCTAAAAGCGTGAGGTGTAGCTGTACTATCAAGCATAGAAACAATCCTTTGTCTAACGGAGTAATTTAATAAACTTTCAAGCCAATTTTCTTCCCCCTCTTTAACTTTTGTTAAACTAAAAAACTCATCATTTTCTATGAATCTCTCACATATACATGCGTACTGTTTTGTAAACGCTGCCAAGTTTTCAAAACCAAAAAAGTTATAAAAACTTTTATTTGCAAATTGAAATTCGTTTCCATCTGTAAGTATCACGATTGCAGTCTGAAGATCAATAAATTTCTCAAGATTTTTATATGCTTTCATTTGTTGAGTAATATCATAAATACTACCTATACTTTTTATGATTTTTCCCTCTTCATTTAATACATGATTTCCATGTTCTTCCACAAATATTATGTTACCACTATCTTGTACGAGACGATGCTGTGTCATGTAAGGAGTTTTATTTTTTATTGATTCAGTATATCTCTTATGCACCATTTTTACATCATCAGGATGAACATGTGACAAGAGCACTTTATAAGAGACTTTAAATTTTTCAGGTGTAGTACCGAAAATATTATAGACTTCGTCACTTAAATAGTATTTATCTTCAATATGGTTATATTCTACAGAACCAAAATGAGCAATTTTTTGAGCCTCTGAAAACGAGTTATTAATCAATTGTAATTTATTTTTTGACTGGCGTAATTTCTCTATCTGATTTATAACTATAACTAATAAGACAAAAACTGTCATAATGAGAAAGAAAGTAATTATTTTATATGTATTGTAGTCATTTACAATGTTTACTATTTCATCTTCCTCCCCGAAATACACTATATAACCTGCATGTATATTATCCGTATTTTCTATATTTATAAAATTCACTGTTTGAGCTTTATTATTTTCAATTATTGATACGGAAAAATCTTTATGTTTTGCTAATTTTTCATTAAAATTTGCAGATTGTTTCACTTTGTTTTCTAAGTTAGAAAGTACATTATTTCTCATATTACGTTTCGTTATTATTGATAGTTCAGGATTTTCTACATAATAATTATTGTTTATTAAAGAAACAGAAAAAAAACTTCTATGCCATTTAAAAACTTTATCATAAGTCTCTTTTTTAGACATTAATAATTGATATCTATATATCGGTAATAAGCTGGTAAGTTTTTCTTCAATTCCTTCAAAAGAGATAGAAAATTCTACACTTCCAAGATATTCACCCATATCTATAACAGGATACACATAGCGAAACCCTGGAAAAATTCGTCCACCTTCAAACCCAATTATACTTTTATGCTCCATATTGGCTACTTCAATAGACGTTCTTACACCCAGCAGTAAATCTTCACTTTCATAAGGTAAATGCATACGTAAAAGACTTTTACCATCATGAGTATGTAAATGAAACTGTCTTACGTGCATCTTTTTCATTTCTTGATAGGGTTTGTAAAGGAGTCTATAAAGCTCTCCTCGTAAAATATTGCGTTTATTAGTATTTTTTGTATTTTTGAGAGTATGTAAAATTTTTACTATCTTTGGAGTAGCCATCAAAGAATTAAAATCTTTTTTAGCAGCAATCTCATACGTATCAATGACTGCAGCATACGTAGCTTTCACAGTTAATAAAGAGTGCATATTAAAATCATGAATAGCTTTTTCTTTTTCTTGATTTATATATCCTAGTAAAAAATATGTCAATAAACTCAATAATATAAATGAAAGTAAAATCTTTTGTTTCACTATAAATTTCCTTTTTGAGGAATTTCATATTTGATATTTATCATTTCATATGATTTTTCATCAACAGGAGATATACCATACTTCACTCTTGTACCCATGTTTTCATAACTACTTTTTGGGATATTCAAAAGTGTTTTCGTAATATTTTTAATTTCATTATCTGAGAGTGTTTTCGTGTTGACAACAATCGCAAACGCAGGTAATAGTTCCGTGGTCGCTATAATTTCCATTCCAAGAGATTCAAATTTTTTAGCGATATCTATACTAGATCCAGCAAGCAAAAATTCTTCTCTCATAACTCCAAGTAAAGCATTCGTGTGAGACATAGTATAATCGTATTTTTGATTTTCAAGTAAGATTCCGAATTTCTCTTTTAATAATTTGTGAGTAGAATAATATCCGCATGTAGAGAGTGGCTGAGTTAGAGCCACCTTTATGGGTTTTTTGGGATCAAATTTATCTTTAGAAAACTTAGATATAACACATCTATAATTAATTGTTCCATCTTCTCGCTTAAAAGAGACAATTGGCTTTACATATGGATATCTAGACTTTAAAATTGCATAGGGTAAAGGCCCAAGGTAGGCAATATCTACACTTCCGTCTATAAAGCTTTTTAAAATATCATTATAATCTTTTTTATAATTAAATTTAATTTTTAAAGATGTCGTATTTTGTAAATAATCTACAAGAGGTAGAAATTCTTCAATCGTTTTTTTCTCTGACTTCATAGGTAAAGGAGAAAAATAAATAATTCCATTATCAGAAGCAAAAACTGATTTAAATAATATAACTATAGTAAATAATAATCTTATTAATATTTTCATAATACCTACTTTATTAGCAAATTGCATTTAAAATCCAATCACTCACTAAGAATTTCACGTATTAAGGATATAAATGCCTTAACATCATTGCGTTTACAAGGACTTATATACTTTTAATCTCCACACTTGGTTCATCTATGTAAAAACCTTGAGCATAATCTATATCTAAAATTTTAACTTTATTCATAATAACACTTGAGTAAACATATTCTGCTATTGTTTTAATACCAAGTTTTTTAGCAAAATCTACTATTGTCTCAACGACTAACAGTGATGGTTTATCTACATCTATATTTTTAATAATAGCCCCATCAATTTTTATATAGTCTATTCTCATTTTTGTTAAGTATGCAAAATTTGAGTAACCACTTCCAAAATCATCAATTGCGATTTTTGCTCCATACCGTTTTACTTCATTTATAAATCTTTCAACTTTTTTAAAGTCTTGAATTGCTTCAGATTCTAAAAGTTCAAATGTAACTCTCGAAGCTGCTTTAGAAGTTTTCAACTTATTTATTATATAGTTAAATACTTCATTATTCATAATATCTTCGCCTGATATATTTATATTAAATTCATATTCACTATTCTCAAAAGTTGCAAAAGACTTATCCATAATAAGTTTAGTTACCTTATTATAAACTTTGATTTTTTTAGCTACAGGAATAAAAAGAAAAGGAGATAATATTTTTCCATTTAAATCTATTAATCTCGCCAAACATTCATACTTAACTATTTTAGAGGTTTTAGCATCTACTATTGACTGATAATAGGGAACAATACGTCCATCTTCGACAGCCTCTCTAACAATCGAGGAAAGCTGTAGATTTCTCTCATATTCGTTTTCAAAATTCATTCTATCTTCATATATCCAAAATGGAATACCCATCTCTTTTGCATATTTAAGTGCCATTGAAACTTTAGAAAATATATTCTCATTATCTGTATTTGCAGAAGATGATAAGGTGAAATCTACAAAAATTTTAGTATCCATATACAAGACAATTATATCTCTGATTCTTGCATAGAGTTCAGTAAGATAATTTTTTAAATCATAAAAACCTAGACTCTGTTCAAGTGTCAGTGCAAATTCTGCACCTGAAAGCCTATACACCTGATGTTCTTTTAAATTCTCTTTTAAATAATTACCGACATATTCTATTACATAATCTCCAACGACAAAACCATAAAAATTATTAATTGTTTGAAAGTTATCTATTTTAATCAGAATAAGTCCAAAATCATCGTGAAGTTCTAAATCTTTTCTTAGTTTATACTGGTTGGGCAAGTTTGTTAAATGATCTGTAAAGTATCTTTTAAAAAGTTGATTTCTATACTCATTGATACTTATTTCTTTATTCCAACTCTCTAGATTTAATTCTTGTAATATTTTAGCATCAATATTTTCATTCTCAATTTCCAAATCCATTGTAAAGATAGAAACTGAAGTTTTATTTTTATTCTCATGTTTAAGTGATACGATTCTAGCGTTTGGGATAGTATTTGCAAGCTCTTTTTTTAAATTTTGGACCAAAACAGTATTGTGAATAAACGCAGATATATGAATGAGTGTAGTTTTCTTCTTTAATTTGTCAATCGTTCTAACAAGTTCTGGAACTTCACTAGATGTCACTAAATCAAAGTTACTTACTTCTAAATTACTATTTTTAATACTCAAACAAAACCCCTATCAACTTACTTGTCTATATTCTATCATAAATCTCATTACATTGCATTATCACAAAAGAGTAATAAAGTATAATTTAACAACATTTCTAATATAATCCTACTTAATATCGACACAAAGGCTAAAAGTTGAAGTCGTACCAAAATCTTGTTCTACTTCAAAACCTATATAGATTAAAGGCCATAGGCTTTGAATATAGTGACCCATTTAGTGTTAATGAAAAAAGTAACTATGAAAAACCAAAGAGCTTAAATGAATTATCTCAGAATATTTCTACTTGTCATCTATGTGATTTAAGTAAGTCTCGAACGCAAAGTATGAGTGGTTATGGCAATCCAAATGCAGATTTAATGATTATAGATTACGATATTTCTCAAACGCAGGACTCATCAAACACTTACTATAGTGGAAGATCTGGTGAAACTCTCAGAAATATGATAGAAAATGTTTTAAATCTTAATGTAAATGATGTTTATTTAACTCATGCAATTAAGTGTAAGACACTAAAATCAAATAGACCCTCACCATCAGAATGGAATTCTTGTAAGTCTTATCTCTTTTCACAAATTGAGTTTATAAAGCCAAAGGTTGTTGTAACATTAGGGAATGAAGCGTATAATAAACTTACAGAAGATGAGGATAATTTTGAGAATGTAAGAGGACATGTTATAGATTTTAAAAATTATAAACTTGTTCCTATTTATCACCCTCAGTATTTACTTCGAAATCCTGAACTAAAAAAAATAACGTTAAATGATTTAAAAACTATAAAGAGTTGCCTATGAAAAAACTAATAATTTTACTTTTACCAATTGCTATTTTTGCTCAAAGTTTTCTTATATCAAGTATCCCAATACCAAAGACTTATATACAAGACTTAGATCCATATGAGTGTGATGAGACTTGTATGCAAGAGTATCTTGACAATGAAATGATTTTTTCATTTCTCTCTCACGCTGATAAAAAACTTGACAACGATGCACATGATGAGATAAGAGTTATGAATATATCCATTTTAAACCTGGGTGCTACCGTTTTAAGCTCCAAAGTTAAAATTGCTATGCTTTTACCATATGGGAAGATTGGAAAATATGCTTCATCAACAACAAACGCAGCCTTTGCATATCTTATAACTAAGAGTCATCCCTTTGAGCTAAAAAGCTATAAAATAGAGAGCGAAGAGGAAGAAGATATTCAAAGAGCACTGGAGTTAATAGAACAAGATGGATTTAATCATGTTATAGCACCTCTTACACTCAAAGGTGCACAGAGCATCATTAATCTAGGTTCACCAATTAACATCTATTTTCCAACAATAAACAAAAAAGATATTTTAAGTGACTCTATGTACTTGACTTTTGGGGCTATAGATTATGAAGCTCAAAGTAATTTACTTATTAAAGAAGCAATCTCTCCACTTGTTATCTTTTCAGATCAGTCCCAAACGGGCGAAAAACTAGCGCAATATGAAGAAGAAGCCTTTAAATACACTACTGTTGAAGTTGAAATTCCTGATAACAACGCCAGTCAAAAACAAAGTATTTTTGATATATTTCAAAATAGGCCAGAGAAAAAAGTGGAATATACAAAAGTTTTAAATACAGAAAATAAGGTTGTAAAATATTCCATTTCAAGAAGAACAACAAATTTAGAAAGACACTTAAAAAATAATGAAAATATAAAAAATGGGTCATTTTTTATAAATACACCAATAGTCAAAAGCGGTATGATTATGTCTCAACTTACACTCTATGACGTAAACGCAACAAATGTACTTTCAACTCAAATAAACTATGACCCACTGCTTCTTTCTATGACACAGTACAATGACAGAAAAAACATGATAGTTGCCAATTCTATAACTGAAAACAATAATGTACTTATAGAAACTAACTCTCTACTTGGAAACGACATAGTCTACGACTGGATTAACTATACAACTACAGTGGGTGTGGATTATTTTTTTCATCTTATAACGAATGAAGATAGAGAATATGAAATGACTATAGAAAATGCACAAGTATTATATAACATAGAACTACTCCAACCATCTCTCTCAAGATTTATAAAGCATATTTCATCCATTGAAAATGACTTAATCGAAGAGAGAGAGGAGTAACTCTTTAGTATTTGCTTCTATTTTTTGAGCTTTACCCTCAAATGATATATATGCTAAAGTTATTTCTAATTCAAAGAGTTTTTTATCTTCTTTGTAAATAACCTGTTTTAATATAAAAGATGCCGCTTTCATCTTCAAAAGTTCACTTTTTATCTCTAGCATGTCTCCTAGTTTTGCACTTGCGTAATAATCAGCAACAACTCTTCTAGCCACGAAATGACCTGACTCTAAAACAGGATTCATCCCCCTTTTAAAAAAATTCTCACTTCTAGCTCTTTCACAAAAGTTAAGATAATTAGAGTGATAAACAACTCCTCCTGTATCTGTATCTTCGTAATAGACCCGTATCTTCATCTTAAACCCCTTTATATACGTCACTTTCAAAGCTTTTCATGTTTTAGCGGACACTAAAACGGTCCCAAAAACATTTGAAACTGAAAGTGATTCTTTAAATAACATGCTGTAATTGTACTAAAAATAAGTGTTTTTAATTCTCTTGTGAAAATACGTATATTTTTTGTGGTCGTATAAACCCTTGCTTAACTACTTATAATGTACAAGTACTAAAAATACAAGTAGGCATGTGGATAAGAAGAATTACCTCGCCAGATACTATATTTGGCGAGAAGGTTTCTAGTGGAATATTTTGAAAAAATAGTTATAACATGTAGAGAATATAGTTTCTGAATATACTACCCTCTTGCTGCTTTTTTAGCTTTTTTCTCTTCTCTTTTTTCTTTCAAAGTTTTAGTTGGCGCTGTTTTTGCAGATTTTTGAACGTCTTTGCCTTTTGCCATAATGATCTCCTTCATATAATATAGTAGATGAATTCATTCTATCGTAATTTTATATATACTAAACTACGATGTATGAATTTTGATTGTACTGTGCACTCTTTTAAACAAGTTTTAAACCATAAATAGCTGTTATTCCAAGAGTGTAAGCCGCAAGTAGATAAACATTTCTAGGATTTCCTGAAAGTTTTGGTGTTTTAATCTCTGATACATTGAGTATTGCAAGACCTATTCCACTAAGATATAAAATGATTGTAAAAGTTCCATTGCTCAAGAAACCCTCTAGTAAAAAGACAGACACTAAAATCAAACTATTGTTATCAAGAGCAAGTCCCGTATATTTTGTTCCACCAGCTAAGCCGTATGTACTAAAATAACTTAACCGTATTGCTGCAGCAGCCATCATAATAAATGCTCCAACTAAGAATATAGGTTCAAATTTCCCATAGCTTAAAAGAAGAATGGCAGGTGCTACACCATAACTTACAATATCTATAAGAACATCAAGTTGTCCTCCGAATTTTCCATCAGTTGCTGTTCGTCCTTTGAGTTTGCGTGCAACAAGTCCATCAGCCCAATCAAAAGCAACAGCCCAGACCATACCAATCATTGCAATAGAGTAGACACCTAAAATAGAGTAATAAATGGAAAGTAATGTACAGGCTAATCCTGTAAGCGATAAAAGATTTGGTATATCTTTTACATAAGAAAGAATAGTAGGTTGTTTTTTAGAATCTATTGTCATCATTGCCCTTATATAATTGCTGTTTCAATATGTCTACCCTTATGAAATTGAGCTATGACATCTTGTTTTATTTTAGTTGAAGAGGTTCTTGGGTTATAAACCACTTGGACAATTTTTTTGCCCATTGATTCTAGATATTCTTCTACCTCAATATTATGAGGCTTATTACCCCAGTCTCCTCCTATTACGAAAATGTCTACATTTAATTCTTTACAAGCGGATACATATTCAAGTTCATGATAGGGACGTACAATATCAACACATCCTAAGGCTTTTAGCATCTCTTCTCGTTGTGCTAATTCAATAACAGGTACATGTGGCTTATAGGAATTTACAACCTTATCTGAAGCAACACCAACTGCAACAGTATCTCCTAATGTATTACAATACTCTAGTAAAGCAAGGTGTCCAACGTGTAATAAATCGAATGTTCCAACTGTATATATAACTGTTTTTTTTTCAATTTCTTGAAACTTAACATCTGTGTTTTTGTTTTTAATAGTAGTTTTCCTAAGGGTGAGTACATCAGATTATGAATAAAAGGTGCATCGTGAAAAAGCCTAACAAAAATCTGTTAATGTTAATTCGAGTAGATCTAGGCTTTATGTGTAGTTATTGTGTTTTTAAAGAATTATAAAAACGAAATCAAATACAGATCAAGTATTATGATGTTGGATTCATTGTATCATAATAATATAAGGTAATATATATATATATATATATATATATTCATTTTTGATTACGGAAACAAGCTTTGAGATTTTAAGTTTTATCATTACATTTCTAGAATACAAAACGGCACCAAAACCGGACACTAAAATATTTGAAACTGAAAGCTATTTTTTGTAATTTGTTGTGTAATTGTACTGAAAATAAGTGCTATTTTTGATGTATCAATTAATATGTGCTTCCATTCTAATCCTTTCATTAAAGATTAGAGAGCAAATTTCTTTTTCTCGTTTATAATTAGCAGAGCCTATCAAACACCCATGAAAGATTTGTTTTAAATCACCTAATATTTCTCTTTTGTATACTAGTTCTTTAGTCTTTTCTGGGGAGTGGCGTTTTACTATGCCACCACTATGATAAATCAAATATCCACCGTTTACTATAAATTCAAATATCTGTTTATAAATGTCTACTATATCCTCATCAAGATTGTAAATTGTAATTTCAGCATTACTATTTTGAAAGCATAGTTCTTCAAACAAGCTAACATTTTCTAAAGCAACTTTATAATCTACATAGCCTTTATAGTTTTTAACACCGTGGATATCTTCTATCGATTCTTTATTTTGTATGATACTACTAGCTCCCTCATTGAGAGTACCTGTTATATATTTAAATCTCATTGTATTAGGCTTTTGTATAGCGCAAAGAAAATAGCTCATAGAATTATTATCTTCTGACATAACACATTTTATTTTCATACTCGAAGATTTATTTATGAAATCGATTAACTCAAGATTATCATTTACTTTATATCTAGGCTCTACTGTATGATTTGTGATTGGCTCATTGGCATATGTTTGTATCTTTTGCTCGAAGTATTCTGGTGATAAGCAGATTTTGATTTTTCTGAGTTCATCAGCAATTTCTATAATATAAAATGTAATGCCTTTAGTTGTTACGGCAGTAATAGTAGCTTTCGTACAAACCTCTTTTTCTTCTTTTATGTTCAATATCTCTTTGATTTTTA